>MAAC01009583.1_pt1 | contig 133083 bp, 122 predicted proteins | sample 1115981 | NCBI WGS metagenome assembly MAAC01 (sample SAMN04961126, study PRJNA320927) | seawater metagenome | isolation source: sample BD02T64 sea water enriched with oil for 64 days | place: USA:Gulf of Mexico | collected 2013-07-27
GACTACAAGGTTGATAGGCACGGTGTGGAAGCGCAGTAATGTGTGAAGCTAACGTGTACTAATTGCCCGTGAGGCTTGACCATATAACACCCAAAAGGGTTGTTGTATGAGTAAATAACGACTATATGAATAGATGTACAACTTTCTAAATTATTGCAGAGAAATCTGTATGCCGATTTGCCTGGTGGCAATAGCGAGCGTGTACCACCCGATCCCATCTCGACCTCGGAAGTGAAACCGCTTAGCGCCGATGATAGTGTGGCAGTAGCCATGTGAAAGTAGGGAACCGCCAGGCTTTTACACCAAAAACCCGCTCAATGAGCGGGTTTTTTTTTGCCTGAAATAAATATATAACGGAATTAAGCGCTATTTTCTCAGGCTGAATGCTCTTCGCTTACTCAAGGGATGGGGCTTATGGCTTGATTTTTAGCTTGTTGGATTATCTTTTACGTCATTAGTCATAAAAGACGGCTTTATTACGCTATTGTCGATGCCAAAAGGCTGCCCCGTTTCTTTGTATTATGCGATTTTTTGTGACTTACCAAGTCGGTTTAATGTCGATGCCTTGTTTTAATTGTTGAAATTCATATTTTCGTCCCCATAACTTTAGACAAGTAATAAAGTAAATTTGATGAGGGTTTTTTATGGGTACGGTTAAAGAGCAAAGCGATAAGCAAACGCTTGGGTTTGAAGCAGAAACAAAGCAAGTGTTGAGCATGATGATTCACTCGCTTTATAGTAATAAAGAGATATTTTTACGTGAATATATTTCGAATGCATCTGATGCAGCCGATAAACTACGTTTTGCGGCGTTATCGGATGAGGCTCTCTATGAAGGCGATGGCGATTTAAAAATTCGTGTCAGTGTCGATAAAGAGGCGAAAACTTTAACCATTGCTGATAACGGTATTGGTATGAGTGCTGAAGAGGTGAAAAAGTATATCGGTACGATTGCTCACTCCGGCACTAAAAAGTTTTTTGAATCACTAACCGGTGATGAGAGTAAAGACAGTCAAATGATTGGCCAGTTTGGGGTTGGTTTTTATTCTGGCTTTATCGTTGCTGATAAGGTGAGTTTGGTAACGCGTAAAGCGGGTGCTGAAAGCTCATCGGCAGTCCGCTGGGAATCAACTGGTGAAGGCGAATATACTCTGGAGACTGTTGAAAAATCGGCTCGTGGTACAGAAGTAACCTTGCACTTGAAGGAAGAGGAGGGTGAGTTTTTAGAGTCTTATCGTCTACAGAGCATTATCCATAAGTTTTCTGAGCACCTAGATATTCCTATTTTGATGAAAAATGAGAATAAGGCTGAAGATAAAGAAGACGAGCCTGATGAAGTCGCTATTAATAGTGCGACGGCCATGTGGTCAAAAGCTAAAAATGAGTTAAAAGAAGAAGACTATAACGAATTTTATAAACAAACCTCTAATGACTTTCAAGATCCTCTTGCGTATACACATAGCAAGGTAGAGGGAACTAATGAGTACACCTTATTGTTGTATGTACCTGCTAAAGCTCCTTTTGATATGTGGGATAGGGAGTCTAAGACGGGCGTTAAATTATACGTAAAGCGCACATTTATCATGGAAGGTGGTGAGTTGATGCCGCGTTACTTGCGTTTTATCAAGGGTGTGATTGACTCAGACAGCTTGCCGTTAAATGTTTCTCGTGAATTATTGCAGCAAAGTAAGCAGATTGATTCACTGAAAGCGGGCGCGGTTAAAAAAGTGTTGTCGCTAATTGAAGGTTTATCTAAGAAGCAGCCTGAGCAATATGCAGCTTTATGGGCTGAGTTCGGTGCGGTGCTTAAAGAAGGTCCTATTGAAGACGTAAAAAATAAGGATCGTGTTGCTAAGTTATTACGTTTTGCATCAACAAAAACTGATGGTAAACAAAGCTTAGGTTTGGCTGAATACATCGAGAATATGCAACAAGGGCAGGACAAAATCTACTACTTAACGGGTAGCGCGTATGCCACCGTTAAAAATAGTCCTCACCTCGAAGTCTTCAAGAAAAGGGGTATTGAGGTGCTGTTGCTTACGGACCATGTGGATGAATGGTTGGTTCAACATATGCCCGAGTTTGATGGCAAGTCACTACAGTCAGTTGCAAAAGGTAATTTGGATCTTGATGGTGCTGATAATAAAGATGATGCTGATAAATCAGATGATGATAAGAAGGTCGAGGAGTCTTTAACTAGTGTTTTGGAGCAAATTAAGAAAGAGTTAGAGGGTAAGGTTAAAGAGGTGCGAATTAGTACGCGTTTAACAGACTCTCCTGCGTGTTTAGTTGCCGATGAGCATGAAATGGGTGCTCATATGGAACGGATTATGAAAGCAGCAGGCCAAGATATGCCGCCAACGTTGCCTACATTTGAAGTGAATGCTGAGCATGCCTTAATTCAGCGCTTAAAAGATGAGGCTGATGATGAGAGGTTCGCGGATCTAGCTAACTTGTTATTTGAACAAGCCTTATTGAGTGAAGGTGGCCAGTTAGAAGATCCAGCAACGTTTGTGCATCGTTTAAATAAATTGCTGCAATCGTTGTTATAAGTCAACGACTAGCTAGTTTATAAAACAATAAAAAGGCGGGTATTTCCCGCCTTTTTATTGCCGGTGGACTTCGTGGTATGACTATTTATCGGCCTAAAACCTCAAATAAATGCGTATTGGCTGATGGCGGGCATACGAATGTCGCTTGCTGCGTGATGTAGGGTAAGGGCTTGAGTAGTATTTGCTCGCTTGTAGGTGTGGATAGTAGTTCTGTTTCAGTGCCTTATGCTGCTGCCTACGTGCCTGGTGTGAGTAGTGTTTTGCATGCTTATAAGGCAAACTTTGCAGTATAGCGTTGGGATGATTGCTGTGCCGTGATGGGCGGTGATGATGTTTCCAGTGCCTGATGGGCTTTGTCTGCTGCGTGTGGTGGAACGGGTGTTGATAGATTGAATGCTGCTTGGCCGATAAGAATGTTCGCGGGTCGCTTTGTGCAAGCAATGTAGGGCTGATGAAGATGAAACTGAAAAAGGCGCAAGTAACGAGTGTTTTCATGATCTTATCCTTTAACTGCGCTAACGGTATTATTAGCGTGCAGTTAAAGAATAAGTTATTGCGATGAATACGAGCTGAATACCAGCCCTTGGTATAATTAAGGGAGTTGTACAGGCGTGGCTGGCAGCCAATCAGCCGCTTTATGTTCGGCAACAACGGTTGTGTAAACCCCTCCACGGACATTAAACTCGGCAGATAAACGCATAAACCGAGGTTCGCAGGCTTTTACTAAGTCATTAAGAATCTCATTGGTAACTGCTTCATGGAATGCGCCTCTATCACGGTAAGACCATACATAAAGTTTAAATGATTTAAGCTCAATGCAGCTTTCATTGGGCACGTATTCTAGTGTCAGTGTGGCGAAATCAGGCTGACCTGTTTTAGGACATAAGCAGGTGAACTCTGGGGTGTCGATGCGAATGGTGTAATCGCGTTCGGTATTAGGGTTTGGGAATGTTTCAAGGTCGGTGTTTGCTTGTGTGCTCATTTTATTTAACTGGCTTTGTCATAAAGCGCTAATTTTACAATGAATTGGTATAGGGGGCAGATTAAATCTGTGCTCTCTTTGGGCTTTGCTGATTCTGCACTTTTGGACGTTATAATTTGATGAAAATATATAAAAGAAGCGTAGTTTGTTGTAGCTGCCTTTTGATACAGTTATGATTTTGTTCGAACGATAATGTTATCGGCGGTATTGTTTTACTTTGGGTAGGCTTGTTTTATATGTTTGCTGGGTGTGATGGCTGCGGGTAGCTGTTTCTGCATGCAATATGAGTTGAATTATTCAGTTTGGCTAGCCTGAGGCTCCGCGAATACGGTAGTGATTAAAAATGATTATTTTAGGAAGAGTATAAATGGAAGAAAATTCGTTAAGGTTGGTCTTGCTGGGCTTGGGTGTATTTATCCTGGTGGGGATTTATTTTTACGATGTATGGCAGAAGAAATATCGACTTAAGCTGGCCGAGCGTGATGAGGGGCAGTCGGAAGAGAAAATTGAGCCTGTTTTTGCAATGGAGGTGGCCGCGCAAGCTAGTTTTGAAAATGAACCGGTGATTGCACCCGTTGAGAAAGTTACTGAGCCTGTTGAAGTTGATGTTAAGCCTGTTGAGGTAGCTACTGAGGAAGTTAGTGACTCTGTTGAGGTGGCTACTGAGGAAATTGTTGAGGTCGAAGCAGAACCTGTTGAAGAAGTTCCTGTTGCACAACAGGCCTTGGTGGTTCAGTTACTTGTTGTCGCTAAGTCCGGCTCGGTGATGGCGGGTAGTGAATTATTGGCTGCGTTTTCTGAGCTTGAACTGGAATTTGGTGATATGGGGGTATTTCATCGCTACCAAAGTCTCGAAGGTGCCGATAAGGCGGAGTGTTTCCATGTCGCCAATATGTTGGAGCCCGGTACCTTTCCTGTGGATAGCATGGCTGAGTTTTCATCAACTGGCTTGGTGCTTTTTTTCCAAAGCAGTGACGTCGTAGGCTCGGAGCAGGTGTTTGAAGATATGTTGACCGCAGCTAGGGCTTTGGCGGAATTATTTGATGCGAGTTTAATCGATGCAGAGATGAATGAATTAATCGATGAAAAAATAGCCGAGATACGTTCTAGGCTGCAAGGTTTGAGTGGTTTATGACGGAGAGAAAGCAGCTTACCCAACGATTACAATATTTAAGAGGTGAGATTAACCGACATAATCAGAACTATTTTCAGTTTGATGCACCGCAAATACCTGATGTTGATTTTGATGCTTTGATGCAAGAGCTGCAAAAGTTGGAAGAAAGTAACCCCTCGTTTATCGTCGCTGACTCGCCGACTCAACGGGTCGGCTCGGCACCACTGAGTTCGTTTGAGCAAGTTCAGCACCCGGTACCGATGTTGTCGTTAGCGAACGCTTTTAGTGATGAAGAATTTCAGGCTTTTGATGCACGCTTGAATGAGCGGCTGGATTCAACGGATGAGCTTGAGTATATGGTCGAACCCAAACTCGATGGCCTGGCAATATCCTTATTGTATGAAGAGGGTGTGTTGGTGCAAGCAGCAACCCGTGGTGATGGTCGAACGGGCGAAAATGTGACCAATAATGTGAAAACTATCACCGCTATTCCCTTGTTACTCAGGGGGGAGGGTTTGCCGAACAAGGTGGAAATTCGCGGTGAGGTGTTTATGCCATTGGCGGGTTTTCGACGCTTAAATGAGCGCGCCATTGCCGCTGGTGATAAAGCTTTTGCTAATCCACGAAATGCCGCTGCGGGTAGTTTACGACAATTGGACTCTCGGGTTGCGGCAAGCCGTCCGCTGGCTTTTTACTGTTACGGTATTGGGTTTTTAGAGGGCTACCAATTGCCCAGCACTCAGAGTGACATGTTTGAGGTGTTGGCGACTTGGGGGCTGCCCGTTTGTGATCAATTGCTTGTGGCTTCTGGCTTGCAGCAGTGTCACCAAGCGTATCGTGTGTTGGCCGAGAAACGTGCATTATTACCGTACGAGATCGATGGGGTGGTGTATAAAATAAACCGCTTTAGTGAGCAGCAACGCTTGGGGTTTGTCTCGCGTGCGCCGCGTTGGGCGATTGCGCGTAAATTTCCGGCTCAGGAGAAAATGACGACCGTTACCTCGATAGATGTCCAAGTGGGGCGCACGGGGGCGATAACTCCGGTCGCTAGGCTTGCGCCAGTATTTGTCGGCGGAGTGACGGTGACGAATGTCACCTTGCATAATGCCGATGAAATGCGGCGGAAGGACGTGCGTATAGGGGATACGGTGATCGTGCGGCGGGCGGGCGATGTGATTCCTGAAATTGTTTCGGTGGTACAAGAAAAAAGGCCATCGACTTCCGAGCTCTTTGTTATGCCTGAGCGTTGTCCTGCTTGTGACTCACCGGTGGAGCGCGCTGACGGCGAGGCTATAGCCCGTTGTTCTGCTGGTTTGTATTGTTCTGCGCAAGTCAAAGAATCGATTAAGCACTTTGCTTCACGTAAGGCGATGGATGTTGATGGCTTGGGTGCTAAGGTAGTGGAACAGCTGGTGAGTGAAGGCTTGGTTAAAACACCGGCAGATCTGTATCGTTTAAGTCTGTCGCAGTTGTCGGGTTTGCAGCGGATGGCAGAGAAATCGGCGAGTAATCTATTGGCTGCGTTGCAGAAGAGCAAGTCCACCACCTTGCCGCGTTTTTTGTATGCCTTGGGTATTCGTGAGGTCGGTGAGGTGACCGCCGTTAGTTTGGCTGATTATTTTCTGAATTTAGATCGCTTGCGACAGGCGAGTGTTGCAGAGTTGGAGGCTGTGCCCGATGTGGGGCCCGTCGTAGCGCAGCACCTACGAGCGTTCTTTGATTTGGCGCATAATGATGATGTGATCAGTAGCTTGCTGGATATGGGGGTTCATTGGGTCGATGTGGTGTCGGTTGGCGAGCAAGTAACGGCTTTATCTGGCAAGGTATTTGTGTTGACTGGGGCACTGTCGAGTATGTCGCGTAACCAGGCGAAAGAGGCCCTGTTAGCGCTGGGTGCGAAAGTGACGGCCAGTGTTTCTAAAAAGACCGATTACTTAGTGGCTGGGGACGATCCAGGCTCAAAACTAAAAAAAGCGCTATCATTAGAGGTGGATGTGTTGTCGGAAGAGGACTTGTTACTGTTAATAAACGATCATTAGGGATGCATGATTATGGACGATAGCTTGGAAACTCAGGTTTGTATGTTGGAAAGCCACATGGATGGCATGATTGAGCGAGCGAAAAAAAATGAAGAGATGCTGAAGCGCTTTCAGGATTTGGATATGCGTTTGTTATCGCTCAATTCCTTGCGTGAATTGGTTGAGCATATTCACGATGATGCCAAGTTGGTGTTTAAACTGACGTCCTTATCGCTGGTGTTGGCGGATGCTAGCGGCGAAATCCAGCAATTCTTAGCCGAAGATGGTTTTAAATTTGATGAATTTAGCAGTGTTATCTTGTTGTCTGAGGTGGCGCTGTTTAAAGCTAAATTGGGTTTGTCGCCAAGCGTGTTACTGGGTGAGGCCGAGCGGGTTTTACCGAAAGAATTTTGGCCGTCGAGCGTGCCTATGCCAACAACGGTGGCGGTTATTCCCTTGCTGCGAAGAGGGGTTTATTTAGGCTGTATGGTATTCGGTAGTGAAGATAAGGTGCGCTTTCAGGTGGATATGGCGACCTATTTTTTAGACCGCTTAGGTCGGGTGCTGAGTGTTTGCATGGAAAACACCCTGAATTACGAACAGTTAAGGCGCAGTAGCTTGTTTGATACTCTCACAGGGATTAATAACCGGCGTTTTTTTGAACAGCGTATTGATGAGGAATTATTGCGTTCGATTCGGACCGGCGATAGTTTGACCTGTCTGTTTATTGATATCGACTGGTTCAAAAAGGTCAATGATAATTACGGGCATCAAGTGGGTGATACCGCACTACGGCACGTGGCGACGGTGTTGCGGGAGCAATTAAGGAGTAATGATATTTTGGCGCGTTATGGCGGGGAGGAGTTTGTTGCCCTGTTGCCAACGGCGAATGAGCGAAAAGGTGTTGAGGTCGCGGAAAGAATGCGTGCCGCGGTAGCGAGTTCGCTCGTTAAACTGTTGGATGAACAAGAGTTAAGTATTACCGTGTCAATTGGGGTATCCACCTGTGTGGTTGATGAAATCGGTGTACTCAGTCCGATTGATCGTACGGTTTTGATTGGGGTGGCTGATGAAGCCTTGTATCGGGCAAAAGATGCGGGGCGTAATCGAGTAATGAGTGGTGGTGAAGTAAGTATCTCCTCGCAACGGGGTGTCGCCACAGTTAATTCAGCCTAGAAAAACGGTTCTTTTTGACGGGGGGAATCCTTTTAAGTGTGGGCCGGTGTCGGCTCGTCGGCGCTTTATGTCCGAAGCGTAAACAAAGTTATCAAGCATGGGTATCTTAGGGTATAATTTCGGCTTTATTTTTCATTAATTTTTAGGCGATTGGCAACGATGTAAGAGTTGTGCTGTATTACCTTTTCTGTAGTTTTTTTGAATCATTTGCATCTAAGGGGATACCGGCACATGGCAGAGCTCGTAAAAGAAACGATACCAGTCAATATTGAAGACGAAATGCGTCAGTCCTATTTGGACTATGCAATGAGCGTTATTGTTGGTCGAGCATTACCTGATGTGCGTGATGGTTTGAAACCCGTGCATCGTCGTGTTTTATTTGCCATGCACGTGCTGAATAATGATTGGAATAAACCCTATAAGAAATCGGCGCGTATCGTCGGTGACGTAATCGGTAAGTATCACCCGCATGGCGATACCGCTGTTTATGACACCATCGTGCGGATGGCGCAGCCTTTTTCAATGCGCCATATGTTGGTTGATGGTCAAGGTAACTTTGGCTCGGTGGATGGTGATTCTGCAGCGGCGATGCGTTATACCGAAATTAGAATGGCTAAGTTATCGCATGAGATGCTGGCCGATATCGATAAAGAAACGGTCGATTTTAACGCCAACTACGATGAGTCCGAATCGGAACCTGCCGTGTTTCCAGCGCGTGTTCCGATGTTATTGATTAATGGTTCATCCGGTATTGCGGTGGGCATGGCGACCAATATTCCGCCACACAACCTAGCTGAAATTACTAACGCTTGCCTACGGTTGATTGATAACCCAGAAATAACCATCGATCAATTAATGGAGAGTGTGCCGGGGCCCGATTTCCCTACGGCGGGTATTATTAACGGTGCGGCAGGCATTCGTGAGGCTTACCATACGGGCCGAGGAAAAATTTATTTACGTGCTCAATACCACGTTGAGGGCCAAGAAAACACCAATGGCAAGCTGTCTATTGTGGTGACAGAGCTGCCTTATCAGGTTAATAAGGCGCGTTTATTAGAAAAAATTGCCCACTTGGTAAAAGATGCTCGCTTAGAAGGTATCTCTGGTTTACGCGACGAGTCTGATAAAGACGGTATGCGGATGGTCATCGAGCTGAAACGCGGCGAGGTACCCGAGGTTATTATTAATAACCTGTATCAGCAAACGCAGTTGCAGAACGTGTTTGGCATCAATATGGTGGCCTTGATCGATGGTCGACCTAAGTGTTTAAACCTAAAACAAATTTTAGAAGCCTTCGTTGATCACCGACGCGAAGTGGTAACCCGTAGAACAATTTATGATTTACGTAAAGCACGTGAGCGTGCGCACACCCTTGAAGGTTTAGCGGTTGCCTTATCCAATATTGATGAAATGATTGCTTTGATTAAGGCCGCGAAAACACCGGCTGAAGCGAAGGTGAGTTTGTTGGCCCACGCTTGGCAGCCGGGTCTGGTGTCTGAGTTGTTATCGAAGTCAGATTCTAATCGTTCTCGCCCGGATAAATTAGACGATCATTATGGTTTGGTTGCGGCTAACTATCACCTGTCACCGGCACAAGCGCAGGCTATTTTAGAACTGCGTCTACACCGTTTGACTGGGCTTGAGCAAGATAAAATATTACAAGAATATAGAGACCTGATTCTAGTGATTGATGAGTTGCTGGAGATTTTAGGCAGCCGAATTCGTTTGATGGAAGTGATTAGTGGTGAACTGATTAAGCTCATTGAAGAATACAAGGAAGATCGTCGTACGCAGATCGTTGATAAATTCCTTAACTTAACCGCCGAAGACTTAATTACCGAAGAGGACATGGTGGTTACCTTGTCGCATGAGGGTTATGTTAAATCTCAGCCGTTAACGGCTTATGCGGCGCAGCGTCGTGGTGGTAAGGGCAAAACCGCTGCCAATACGAAGAACGAAGACTTTATTGAAAAGCTATTTATTGCCAATACGCATGACACCGTGTTGTGCTTCTCAAGTAAAGGTAAGGTGTATTGGTTACGTGTATTTAACTTGCCGGTGGCGAGTCGGATTGCACGTGGTAAGCCGATTGTGAACCTATTGCCGTTAGAGGCAGATGAACGGATTAATGCTATTTTGCCGATTCGTCAGTTTAATGAAGATGAGTACATATTCATGGCAACTGAGTCAGGCACGGTGAAGAAGACCTACATTAAAGAATTTGAAAAGCCTCGTGCAAATGGCAAAATTGCCATCGATTTACGTGAGGACGATACCTTGGTTGGGGTGGCGGTGACCGATGGCGAAAAAGAAGTCATGTTATTTGCCAGTTCGGGTAAGGTTGCTTCCTTTAAAGAATCCGATGTTCGGGTGATGGGCCGTACTGCCAGTGGTGTTCGTGGTATGCGTTTGAAGGACGATGAACGAATCATTTCGTTGATTATTTCGCAACCAGGAACCGTGTTGACCTTAACTGAAAATGGTTACGGTAAACGCACCCAGATTGAAGAATACCCTATTCATAAACGTGGTGGCCAAGGTGTTATCGCGATGCAAACCAGCGAACGTAACGGAGCTTTGGTAGGGGCGGTGCTTGTTGATGATAGCGATGAGCTGATGTTGATTACCGATGGCGGTACCTTGGTTAGAACGCGTACCGCAGAGATTTCAATCCTAGGTAGAAACACCCAAGGTGTGCGAGTGATCCGCCCGGCGGATAATGAAAAAGTGATCGGCCTAGATAGAATTGCTAATTTGGCTGATGAAAATGAACAAGATGGCGATGAAAACGAAGCAGAAGGTTTAGCTAGCGACGATTCAGCGGCAGATGAAATTTAAAGATTAATTGTTTAAAGGAGATTTGAATGTCCCGCGTTTATAATTTTAGTGCAGGCCCAGCGGCCGTGCCGCAGGAAGTGTTAGAGACGGCTCAAAAAGAGATGCTTGATTGGAATGGATCAGGTATGTCGGTCATGGAGATGAGCCATCGTGGGAAGGAATTCGTATCGATTGCCGAAAAAGCTGAGGCTGATGTTAGAGAATTAATGAATATACCTTCAAACTATAAGGTTTTATTCTTACAAGGTGGTGCTACTACACAATTCTCAATGGTGCCAATGAACCTATTACGTGGCAATAATAAAGCCTGTTACGTGAATACGGGCGCATGGTCTAAGAAGGCGATTAAAGAAGCTAAAATTCATTGTGATGTGCAAGTTTCTGCTAGCTCAGAAGACGATAATTTTATGTCTATCCCTGCGCAAGATAGCTGGAATATCGACCCAAACGCGGCCTATTTACATTACACCAGTAATGAAACGATTGGTGGTGTTGAGTTCCAAAATATCCCTGATGTGGGTGATATTAATTTGGTCGCTGATATGTCGTCTAATATTCTTTCAAGAGAGATTGATGTTAGCAAGTTTGCCGTTATTTATGCAGGTGGACAAAAGAACATGGGGCCATCCGGTATTGCTTTAACCATCGTACGTGACGATCTCATTGGTGAGACGATGGCTGGTACCCCCTCTATGCTAGATTATAAAAACCACGCAGATGCGGATTCAATGTTCAATACCCCGGCTACTTATAGCTGGTACTTAATGGGTTTGGTATTTGATTGGATCAAGAAAAATGGTGGTGTTAAAGGTATCGAAGAAAGAAATATGCGTAAAGCGGCCAAACTGTATGCGGCCATTGATGGTTCTGACTTTTACGCAAACCCGGTTGAAGTATCCGTGCGATCACGTATGAACGTGCCGTTTACCTTGGCAAACAGCGAATTAGACGCGTTGTTTTTAAGTGAAGCAAAGACTGCGGGTTTAGTGACCTTAAAAGGTCATCGCTCAGTGGGTGGAATGCGTGCAAGTATTTACAATGCCATGCCTGGAGAAGGTATTGATGCGTTAATCAGCATGATGGCTGAGTTTGAAAGAACCAAAGCATAAAATCAATTTAGACAATATTAAAGGTTAGTAAAATGTATAAAATTCAAACATTGAATAACATCTCAGTGAAAGGCTTGGAGAAATTTCCAAGAGATAAATATGAAGTAGCGTCAGAACTTCAGTCTCCTGATGCGTATATGTTGCGTTCATTAAAACTGCACGATGCGGTTATTCCTGAGAGTGTACTGGCTATTGGCCGTGCTGGCGCGGGGGTGAATAACATCCCAATTGAAAAAATGAGCGCACTTGGGGTTCCTGTGTTTAATGCACCTGGCGCGAATGCCAATGCAGTGAAAGAGCTCGTATTAACGGGTATGTTATTGGGTTGTCGTAATATTTGCCAAGCTTGGGAAAGCGCTAAGCAACTTGAAGGTAGTGACGAGTCAATCGCGAAAGAAGTCGAACAGATTAAAAAGAACTTCGTGGGGTTTGAATTACCCGGTCGTACTTTAGGTGTTATTGGCCTTGGGGCGATTGGCACATCCGTGGCGAATGCTGCACAAGGTCTGGGTATGGACGTTGTTGGTTTTGACCCAGCGATTACTGTTGAACGTGCATGGCAGTTATCATCATCAATTGAGTCAGCTAATACGGTTGATGAGTTATTATCGCGTTCAGACTTCGTGACGGTTCACGTACCGTTAAATGATGCAACTAAGGACTTAATCAACGCCAGACGTTTGGCTACGATGAATGATAATGCGATCATCTTGAACTTCTCAAGAAATGGCATCGTTAACGATGAAGACGTGGTTGCAGCCTTGGATTCAGGCAAGCTGTATGCGTATATCTGTGACTTCCCAAGTAACTTATTGAAAGATCACCCGCGTGTTATTACCTTGCCTCACTTAGGTGCGTCAACCGCCGAAGCTGAAGAAAACTGTGCGGTGATGATTGCTAATCAGTTAAAAGACTTCTTGGAAAATGGCAATATTACCAACTCTGTTAACTTCCCAGCGGTAAAAATGCCACGTGTTACTGGTTTCCGTTTAGCGATTGCAAACTCTAACGTGCCAAATATGGTAGGGCAGATTTCTAGCGTTTTGGCAGAAACAGGGCACAATATTTTAGACCTGCTAAATAAATCTCGTGGTGATATTGCATACACATTGCTTGATGTTGATACTGAAATAACTGATGAGGTTGTTCAGCAAATCAAAGCGATTGAAGGTGTTTTATCCGTTAGAGCTATTTAGGACTGTATATGAGTGTTGGTAAGACATTACCCGAGCTAAGAGATGCTATCGATCAACTGGATAGTGAATTATTAACACTTTTTAATAAGCGTGCGGGCTTAGCAAAAGAGGTGGCGACGGTAAAAATTGCCTCTGGTGAAAGTGCTGATTTTTATCGCCCTGACCGTGAAGCCTCGGTTTTACGGCGGGTGCAAGATAAAAACCAAGGGCCATTGCAAGGTGAGCACGTGGCAAAGATTTATCGAGAATTGATGTCTGCCTGCTTGGCGCTAGAAAAACCATTAACAGTGGCTTTTTTAGGGCCGGCGGGTACTTTCACCCAAGAAGCCGGGTTAAAACACTTTGGTCATGCGGTTAATACACTTGAAACGACGAGTATTGCTAATGTCTTTCAAGCGGTTGAAAACGGTGAGGCAAATTATGGTGTCGTGCCGGTGGAAAATTCAACCGAAGGTGTCATTAGCCATACCCTAGACACCTTCATGAATACCTCATTACAGATTTGTGGCGAAGTTGAGTTGCGAATTCATCATCACCTTTTGTCTAATGCTGAATCTTTACAGCAGATAAAGCTGGTGTACTCTCATCAGCAATCCCTTGGCCAGTGTCGTCAATGGTTGCAGTCGCATCTACCCGATGTGGAAACGGTGGCGGTTAGCAGTAATGCTGAAGCGGCTCGCATGGCGGCGGCTGAAACGGGTGTCGCGGCGATAGCGGGTGAAATGGCGGCGGAGCTGTATCAGTTAACAAAATTATCCAGCCATATTGAAGATGAGCAGCATAATACGACGCGCTTTTTAGTGATTGGTAAACAGCATGTTCCTGCCAGTGGCGATGATAAAACCAGCATGATGATTTCGACTAAAAATGTGGCGGGTGCCTTGCAAGGTGTATTAGCCCCGTTTGCCTATGCCGGAATCAGCTTGAATAAAATTGAGTCTAGACCAACCCGGCAGGGTGCTTGGGAATACGTGTTTTTTGTCGATATTGATGGGCATCAAGATGATTCAAAGGTAGCTGCCGTTTTGCAAGAACTTGAGCCGAACGTTAACGCGCTAAAAGTCTTAGGATCATACCCGAGAGCCGTTATTTAATTAGCTAACGTACTTAATATAGTGAGTCATTACTATGTCTACAATAAATACCCCCTGTGACTTAGCGCTAGATGCTGTTAAGGCGCTGTTACCCTATCAACCCGGTAAACCTATAGACGAGTTAGAACGCGAACTTGGTTTAACGAATATCGTTAAATTGGCTTCTAACGAGAACCCATTAGGTCCGAGCTTGCTTGTTAAACAAGCGATTGAAAAATCCATCGATGAGGTGTCACTTTACCCTGATGGCAATGGTTTTGCGTTAAAACAAGCCCTAGCCAATAAACACGGCATTACGAGTGAAATGATTACCTTAGGTAATGGCTCTAATGATGTCTTGGATATTATTGCACGGGTGTTTTTAAACGAAGGGCGTGAAGCAATATTTTCAGAGTATGCTTTTGTCGTTTATGCGATCGCGACTCAGGCGGTTAATGCGACTGCTCGGGTAGCCAAAGCAAAACCACTCGGTGGGGATGATGCCTATGGCCATGACTTAGCGACGATGGCGGAGTTGCTGACGGATAAAACCGCGGTGATCTTTATTGCCAATCCAAACAACCCGACGGGCACGTGGTTAGAACCTGCCGAATTAGAAACGTTTATCGCCAGTGTATCGAAGCATATCGTGGTGGTGCTGGATGAAGCTTATTGTGAATATTTACAGCCAGAAACTGCGTTTGATTCAATGCAGTGGTTGGCGCATTTCCCTAATTTGATTATTACTCGTACCTTTTCTAAAGCCTATGGTTTAGCGGGTTTAAGGGTGGGATATGCGGTGAGTCAGCCAGCCGTGGCCGATTTACTCAATAGAATTCGCCAGCCGTTTAATGTGAACTCAATTGCCTTGGCGGCAGCCGAAGCGGCATTGAGCGACCAGGCTTATATCGAACAAAGCCGAGAGCTAAACCAGCAAGGTTTACAGCAACTGGCGGATGGTTTTGATCGACTTGGTTTAGCTTATATCCCCTCTGTCGGGAACTTTATCTGTGTAGAAGTTGGCGGCAATTCAGCCGATGTGTATCAGGGTTTGTTAAAGCAGGGTGTTATTGTGCGCCCCGTTGCCGCTTATAATATGCCTCGACACTTGCGTGTGTCGGTCGGCCTAGCGGAACAAAACATTGCCTTATTGGAAGCACTAGAAACGGTGTTACAGGGTGTTTAAAAAAATCTGCATTATCGGTGTAGGGCTGATTGGTGGCTCTATCGCAAGAGCGTCGCGGGCGAATGGTTTGGCCCAAGAAATTGTTGGGGTGGGCCGGCAAACGCCGAATTTGCAGCGCGCGGTTGAGTTAGGCGTTATCGATAGCTACGAACTGGATATTGCAACCGCCGTTGGTGGGGCTGACCTAGTCGTACTATGTACGCCGGTCGGGACATTCGAAGCCATTTTTAAGCAATTAAAGCCCGTCTGGTCAGAGCAATGCCTGTATACCGATGCGGGTAGCACCAAGCAAAGCGTGATTGATGCGCTGAAATTAGTTTTTAAGCAAGTCCCCGTTAATTTTGTCGCCGCGCACCCGATTGCAGGCTCAGAGAACAGTGGTGTTGAAGCGTCAAAAGAAGACTTGTTTATCGGCAAGCGAGCGATTATAACCGCCGAAAAACAGACCGCCGCCTGGGCTACAAAGGCGTGTGAGGCGTGGTGGCAAACAATGGGCGCGAAAGTATCAATGATGGATGTGCAGCACCACGATGAGGTGTTTGCCGCAACCAGTCATTTACCGCATATTTTGGCCTACTCATTAGTCGAACTATTAAAAAACAAACAAGATGAGCGAGAGATCTTTGAATACGCGGCAGGTGGGTTTAAAGACTTTACGCGTATAGCCTCTAGCGACCCTGAAATGTGGTCAGATATTTGTTTGGCGAATGGCTCGCAATTAGTCAAATTAATGCAAGATTTAGCGCAGATCAATCAGCAAATAGTCGGCTTGATTGAAGCGAATGATAAACAAGGCTTGCTTGATATATTCAAATCCGCGCAAGGCGCACGAGAATATTATTTAAACCTTCAAGAGACGTAATTAACCATGAATACAATGATATCAAACCCAAGTAAGGGCTTAACGGGGACCTTTCGTGTGCCTGGCGATAAGTCAATCTCACACCGTTCGGTGATGTTGGGTAGTTTAGCCGAAGGCGTCACCGAGGTGAGCGGCTTTTTAGAGGCCGAAGATGCCTTGGCAACGCTAAAAACCTTCCAGAGCATGGGGGTGAAAATCGAACGCCCTGCCACGGGTTGTTTGCGCGTGCACGGGGTCGGCTTGCACGGTTTGAAACAGCCTTGCGAAGACTTGTATGTTGGTAACTCTGGCACATCAATGCGCTTATTGTCAGGTATTCTTGCCGGACAAAACTTTGATAGCGTACTCACTGGGGATGCCTCGTTGACGAAACGTCCGATGCGCCGGGTATTAGACCCTTTAGCGCTGATGGGGGCGAAGGTTGAGAGTACGGAAAAAGGCACTTCGCCATTAAAAATATCTGGCGGAGCCCCTTTAGCGGGCATTGAATACAAGATGCCGATGGGCAGTGCGCAAGTGAAATCCTGTTTATTATTGGCGGGTTTATATGCCGAGGGCACCACGACGGTGATCGAACCCGCGGTAACGCGAGACCACACCGAACAGATGTTGCGTGGTTTTGGTTACCCCGTTACTACCGACGGCGATACCGTATCCATTCAAGGCGGAGGCACATTACAAGCTACGACTATCGATGTGCCGGCGGATATTTCATCAGCGGCTTTTTTCTTGGTTGCGGGCTGTATTACACCTAATTCAGATATCACCTTGCAGCACGTCGGTATTAATCCAACGCGTACCGGGGTGATTGATATCTTGTTACAAATGGGTGGCAAGATCAGTTTATTAAACAAGCGGATCGTCGGTGGTGAAAAAGTTGCTGATATTCGTGTGCAAAGCAGTCAGTTGAAAGGTATTGCGGTGCCTGATGAGTTGGTTGCTTTGGCGATTGATGAATTTCCGGTTATTTTTGTGGCGGCCGCTTATGCGGACGGGCAAACGGTGGTAACCGGTGCCGAAGAATTACGTGTTAAAGAAAGCGATAGAATTCAAACGATGGCCGACGGTTTATTGTCCTTAGGTGTCGACGCTGAAGCAACTCCCGACGGGATGATTATTAATGGCGGTAAGGTCGCCGGTGGCGAGATAGAAAGTTTTGATGACCACCGCATTGCAATGGCCTTTGCGGTAGCCGGCTTGCAGGCCGAGGGCGCGATTACGATTAATAATTGCGAGAACGTGAGTACTTCCTTTCCTTCTTTTGTCACCTTGGCTGCGGGTTGTGGTTTTGAGCTGAGCGCAAAATGAATCAGCAAGCAGAGGTGATACCGGTCATCACGGTCGATGGGCCGAGTGGTTCGGGTAAGGGGACTATTTGTAAGCTACTTGCAGAGCAATTGGGCTGGCATTATTTAGATAGCGGGGCAATCTATCGTGCATTGGGCATCGCCGCGATTGAACGGAATGTTGATATTCATGATGAGGATAGGGTCGCTGGTTTAATTGCACAAATTGATTTGGAATTTAAGCGTAATGAAGATAATTGCTGGGGTGTCTTCCTCGATGGGGTGGAGGTTCAGCAGCAATTACAAGCAGAAGATGTTGGGCGAGTGGCGTCTATTATTGCGGTGTACCCGAAAGTTCGACATGGTTTATTACTGAAGCAGCAGTCTTTTCAGCAAAAGCCCGGCCTAGTGGCCGATGGGCGAGATATGGGTAGTGTGGTTTTTACGCAGGCACAGCATAAGGTGTACTTAACCGCGAGTGCGGAAGAACGCGGAAAAAGGCGTTATAAGCAGTTGATGGAGAAAGGAATAGATGCTATTCTGGCAAATGTTATTGATGAAATAGAACAGCGGGATTCGCGGGATAAAAACCGTATGGCGTCCCCTTTAGTCGTTCCTAAGGGTGCACTGCTAATCGACTCTTCGTCGAAAAGCATTGCCGAGGTCGTACAAGTCGTTCTGCAATCGTTGTAATAACATTAAAGAGTAACAAACTGAAAGCGGTTTGGGCCTAGCGCGTTCAAACCTTATTATAAACCTAACCCTTTAAAGACTTTCGGGTCTTTGAAAATACATAAAGAGAACGTCATGAGCGAAAATTTCGCAGAACTATTTGAAGAGAGTATCAGAGCAGCTGAGTTAATACCTGGTACCCTAATTACTGGCCAAGTTATTGATATTACGAACGATACCGTTATCGTAAACGCTGGTCTAAAATCAGAAGGCAATATTCCACGCTGGCAGTTTATTAGCAGCAACGGTGAGCTTGAAGTTGCTATCGGCGACGAAGTTGAAGTTGTTTTAGACATGATCGAAGATGGTCTAGGCGCAACCCTCTTGTCGAGAGATAAAGCTAAGAAAGCTGCCGCATGGAGATTCTTAGAAAAAGCAGCTGAAGAAAAAGAAACAGTTACTGGTGTTATTACAGGAAAAGTACGCGGTGGTTTCACTGTGGAAGTGGGCGGCTTAAGTGGCTTCTTACCTGGTTCATTGGTTGACGTTCGTCCTTTAAGAGATACAACCTTCTTAGAAGGTAAAGATCTAGAATTTAAAGTTATCAAGCTTGATGAAAAACGCAACAACGTTGTTGTTTCTCGTCGTGCGGTGCTTGAAACAGAATACAGTGCAGAGCGTGAAGCATTGTTAGAAAACTTGAAAGAAGGCGCTATCTTAAAAGGTATGGTGAAAAACCTAACCGATTACGGCGCGTTTATCGATCTTGGTGGTGTAGATGGTCTATTGCACATTACCGATATGGCTTGGAAGCGTGTTAAACATCCTTCTGAAGTTATTGAAATCGGCCAAGATATCGAAGTATTGGTATTACGTTACGACGAAGAGAAGAAACGTGTATCACTGGGTATGAAACAATTGGGTGAAGATCCTTGGGTGAACATCTTAGATCGTTACCCAGTAAACTCACGTCTAATGGGTCGTGTAACAAACCTAACTGACTACGGTTGCTTTATTGAAATCGAAGACGGCATTGAAGGTTTGGTTCACGTTTCTGAAATGGATTGGACTAACAAAAACGTTAACCCTGCAAAAGTTGTATCGTTGGGTGATGAAGTTGAAGTTATGGTTCTTGAAATTGACGATACACGTCGTCGTATCTCATTAGGTATGAAGCAGTGTAAAGGAAATCCTTGGGAAGACTTCTCAGCAATCCACAGAAAAGGCGATAAAATCAAAGGCCTTATCAAGTCAATTACTGACTTTGGTGTGTTTATCGGCTTGGATGGCGAAATTGATGGTTTGGTTCATTTATCTGACATCTCATGGGATGACAAAGGTGAAGAAGACTTATTGAAATACAAAAAAGGCATGGAAATCGAAACGGTTATTCTTGCTATTGATTCTGAACGTGAAAGAATTTCACTCGGTATCAAACAGCTTGAACAGGACCCATTCCAAGAGTTCTTGGGCGCTAACGAGAAAAACAGCCTTGTTAAGGGTACTGTGAAAGAAGTTGATGCTAAAGGTGCCGTTATTGTCTTAGCTGATGGTATCGAAGGTTACTTACGTGCTTCTGAATTAAGCCGTGAACGCGTTGAGGATGCAAGAACTATCCTTACTGAAGGCGATGCTATTGAAGCTAAATTTATTGGTATTGATCGTAAGAGCAAAACACTGAACTTGTCTATTAAAGCGAAAGACGATGATGAAGAGAAAGCTGTATTGAGTGATTACTCATCACAAAATGCGAGCGCACCAACTCTAGGTGATATCTTCAAAAACTCGATGAAAGATAAGTAAGACTGTTTACAAGTAGGCGGGAAATCAATTTCCCGCCTTACTTCAGTTTAGGTGACACGTGACAAAATCAGAATTAATCGAAAAATTAGCAGAGCAGCAAGTACATCTTCCATATAAGGACGTTGAATTAGCCATAAAGTGTGTGCTCGAGAGTATGAGCCGAGCGTTAGCTTCGGGTGATAGAATCGAAATCCGCGGATTTGGTAGTTTCTCTTTACACTACCGCCCACCAAGAATAGGTCGAAACCCTAAAAATGGTGAATCGGTGGCCTTATCGGGAAAGTATGTTCCGCACTTCAAACCGGGCAAAGAACTACGAACTCGGGTTGATGATGCTAAAGATCAGTATCGAATTAAATAATAAAAAAAGCTCCTAATAAGGGGCTTTTTTTATGCCTAGTAAAATAAACACGAACAAGTCTTGTTATAATCGTTAAAGCAGTAAATCACTTTTTAGAGGCTGAATATGAGAGTTTTATACGTCACATTATTTGTTGTATTTTTAGTGCTTGGCTTTGTGTTATCCATTTTGAATTCAGCGCCGATTAATATAAATTATTATTATGGCTGGATTGAACTGCCATTGTCATTTGCCCTATTGATCGCGTTTATCAGCGGAACGCTGATTGGCCTTAGTACTAAGATTTGGAGCAACTTGCTGTTAAGGCAGCGTAATTCTTCTTTATCGAGGCGTGCGCGGCTGAGTGAAAAAGAAGTTTCCAGCTTAAGAACATCACCCGTCAAGCGTATTAACTAAGTGCCTCAGTTGCTCCTCTTGTTGCTGCCATTTGCTGCTGCCAGTGGTTGGTACTTTGCCTATAAGCATTATCACCTACCCGAGAAGTCTTCGGCGAGTGAGCAGGCAGGGTATTTCAAAGGTTTAAATTATTTATTAAATGAGCAGCCAGATAAGGCGATCGATGTTTTTATTGAGCTATTAGAGGTCGATGATGAAACACTTGATATTCACTTGGCGCTAGGTACTCTATTTAGGCAGCGGGGGGAGGTGGAGAAGTCCATCCGGATTCATCAAAACCTTATTGCTAGACCGCAAATTACCGAAGAAACGCGTTTCTCGGTGCTCAATGAGCTGGGTTTGGATTATATGCGTGCCGGTCTGTTAGACCGGGCGGAGAATATTTACTTAGAACTTGAGGCGGTGAAGTCACATGAGATGGCCGCTATTAAACAGTTATTGGCGATTTTTCAACAAGAAAAAGAATGGTTAAAGGCGATCGAGTACGCCTTAAAACTTGAAGTTATTAGTCAGGCTAAAACCCCAGTCATACTCGCGCATTTACACTGTGAAATGGCACTGGCGAATCAGCAGGAAGACGTTAATGTGGCGACAAATTATCTGCGAAAAGCATTAAAGATAGATCCCTTATGCGTACGAGCTAATGTACTTAGCGCCGAAATCTCAATGGCTGCCGAAGATTATAAATCAGCGCTGAAGGTGTTGATGAAAATCGACGAACAAGACCCGCATTTTACCCCGGTTTACCTAGATATGCTGATAGATTGTTTTGATCGGCTAGGAAAAGCGAAGCAAAAATTCGACTTCTTAAAGGGATTGCAAGCGACGCATGCATCAAGTTTGGTGTTTCAACGTTTTGTTGAAGCCTTGTTAGTAAAAGAGGGCCGTATTGAGGCGGTAAAATTTATGCGCAGTAGACTGGCGAAGTCTGCGCAGCATAATCACTTAAAACTGTATGCTCGGCTGGCTTTAGTCGATTCTGTAGATGCGGAGGACGCTTTCCTTTGTGGTGTGCTGAAGCAGCTTGATGATGATATTTCTAGCTTTCAATGCCAGCAGTGTGGGTTCACCTCGAATAATCTAAATTGGTGTTGTCCGAGCTGTAAGCAGTGGGGGGAGAGCGAACCGTGTTTAGCATGAGCGATAAGGACTAAGCTATGGCTTACAGAACATTCAGCATATGCGTATTTAATTTTTAACGCGTAGATAGGATAATTGCTCGGTGGTCGTAATATGTTTTTTTCTTAACTAAAAGGGACTTTTATGAAATATCGAATCAAATTACTTGCGGGGCTGTGCTGCTTAGGGTTTTCACTATCGGCCGCGGCGGTTAATATTAATACCGCTGCTGCGGAACAAATTGCAAAAGAATTAAAGGGTGTGGGTACCGCGAAGGCTGGTGCGATTGTTTTATATAGGGAGCAACATGGAGCCTTTAAGAGCCTGAAGGAACTCAGTAAGGTGAAGGGCATCGGAGTCGCTACGATTGATAAAAATCGTGAAAATATTCAGCTAGACATAGAGTAGTCATAATTCTCCTTTTAAGCGCAAAGCCCTGGTTTACCAGGGTTTTTTTATTGTTGTTTAGGATTAAAATTGGCTCTCCTTTAAAGCCATAACGGAGTCACCGCCGAGCATGATGCTGGCTGATAAAGCGGTGGTTTGCGGTAATAAATGCTGCATATAGAATAGCCCCGTGACTAGCTTGGCGTCATAAAATTCCGCAGCCATATCGCCCTGACGGGTATCGATTTTTTGGGCCATTTGTGCCCACATATAAGCCACGACGACGAGGCCAAATAATTTAAGGTAATCACTCGCCACGCTTGCGGCTTGTTCGGGATTTGTCAGCCCTTGTTGGGCGATATATAGGCTGGCATTTTGTAGCCGGGTGAATGATTTTGCTAAGGGTCTGATATAGGCTGCCAGCCGTTCATTGTCTTTATGATCCTCAATAAAGGCAGACAATGGATGGAAAAAGTGTCGGCAATAACGACCCATATGGGCGGGGAGTTTTCTGCCGATGAGGTCTAAGGCTTGGATTCCGTTACTGCCCTCATACAGCTGGCAGATACGCGCATCTCGCAAGTACTGCTCCATGCCATTTTCGCGGATATAACCGTGTCCGCCATAGATTTGGATGCCGAGACTGCTCACTAATTCGCCCATATCGGTCAGAAATACCTTAAATACCGGGGTTAATAAAGACACCAGTTCATGCGCTTGCTGCCGCTGAATTAAATCGTCGCAGTATTGTGATACATCTAATTGAAAGGATAACCAGCTGCTAAAGGCGCGAGCTCCTTCGGTATAAGCCTTCATCGTCATCAGCATGCGCCTAATGTCTGGGTGGACGATGAGCGGGTCTGCGGCTAACTCGGGGTATTTACTACCGCTGATAGAACGGCTCTGTAAGCGGTTTTTCGCGTAATCTAGCGCGCCACTATAGGCGGCGTGTGCCAGCGCTAAACCCTGAATTCCGACGTGGATACGGGCGCTGTTCATCATTACAAACATGGCTTGCATGCCCTTATGTAAGTCTCCGATTAAATAACCGGTTGCACCGTCAAATTGCATCGCGCAGGTCGCCGAGGCCTTGATGCCCATTTTATGTTCAAGTCCGCTACAGCTGACATTATTGTTTTGGCTGAGCTGTGATTTTTTGTCGAGCAGGAATTTAGGAACAAGGAATAGACTAATCCCCTTAATTCCAGCCGGTGCGGATGGTGTTCTAGCGAGTACTAAATGAATAATGTTTTCGCTAAGGTCGTGTTCACCGGCGGAGATAAATATTTTGCTGCCGGTTATTTTATAAGCCCCAGCGCCATCGGCTATCGCATTGCTGCGAATTAACCCTAGGTCTGTGCCACAATGCGGTTCGGTTAGGCACATGGTGCCGCTCCATTTACCGGACACCATCGCGGGTAGGTACTGCTCTTTTATCTGCTCGCTGGCAAACTGTTCGATCGCGTGATACGCGCCGATGGTTAAACCTAGGTAAATGGTGAACGACATATTGCCGGCAATCAGCATTTCATCCACCGCATTGGCTAGGTAATGGGGGAGACCTTGCCCGCCATACTCTGTTTTACAACTCAAGTTACCCCAGCCTGCGGCGGTTAGTTGCTGGTAGGCTTGTTTAAAGCCATCCGGGGTTTGTACTTGACCCTTGTTATATGAGCAGCCTTGTTCATCACCGCTGCGGTTTAATGGGAATAAGACGTTTTCTGCAACCTTGCTCGCTTCATCGAAAATAGCCTGAGTGGTGTCATCGTTGAGCTCGCTCAGTAAGGGACTGTTTTTTAATAAAGAACGGTCTAAAAATTCGCAGTTTAGATACTTGATGTCATCAATAGGCGTGTTGAATCGGGCCATGATTAATTCCTCAGAGGTTTACCCGTTTCCAGCATATGCTCGATACGCTGGAGGGTTTTATCTTGCTTAATTAAATTAAGGAAGGCGTTATGTTCTAGCTTTAATAGGTGGTTGCTGCAGCTGGGTTCAGATATGTCGACTTGATCGCCACTTAGTACGGTAGCGAGCTGTTCGCCGACGATGGCGTCATAGTTCGTTGCCTTGCCGCTTTGCATAAAGCCGCTAAGCGCTAGCGTTAAGGCGGTTTTAGCGGTAGCGCCGGGCAGTGTAAGGCTTAAGCTTTCTTTTGGATAATAGCCCGCTAGCAGTGAGAGAGCCTTGTGTTTGGCATCAAATAATAGCCGTTCACGGTTCATCGTAATGCCATCGCTGGGGGCTAAAAATAACTGTTCTTTTGCACCCTCGGCGGAGTGAGATACTTGAGCGGTGGCGATTAACTCGAATACTTTACTGATCGCTGGCATTGGTCCATTGGCGCAGCGTGGGTTTGATAACCAGCGAGATAATAACTCGGTACAGCCGCCCCAAGCAGGAATCAGGCCGACGCCAACCTCGACTAGGCCGATATAACTTTCGGCGTGGGCTTGAATGGCATCGCAGTGCAGTAAGACTTCGCAGCCACCGCCTAAAGCCATGCCTGATGGTGCGCCGACCACTGGGAAAGGCGCGTGTTTGAGTGCCTGATAGGTCTGTTGACCGCTTTCTAGCATCGCTTCGATGTGTGACCAAGCCGCGATATTGGCGGCGAATAGGGCGAGGCCGATATTGGCACCAACAGAAAAGTTATCGGCCTCGTTGTAAATCACTAGGGCTTTATAGTGTTCTGAAACAAGGCTGATACTGGCATTAATGAGGCTCAAAATATCGGCGTCAATGGCGTTCATTTTGCTATGGAACTCTAAGCAGAGTACACCATCGCCGATATCCCATACACTCGCCGACGGGTTATGCAGCAGGGCATGTTGTTGACGTTTGATATCCGTTAGTGACAGCACCCCCAGCTTGCTTACTATGTCGGTATAGTCACCGTTTAAGCTCAGCCTTTGTCTGCTGTGCTCATTTGTGCGGTACAGCGTTTTACCGGCGGCGGTAGCGAGTAGGACGGGGACCGCGAGCTGCTGATCCTCAAATTTTTTAATTAACCAATCGACGCCTAAGCGATCCACCAGCTCAAACGGGCCGTATTTCCAGTTGTAACCGAGTTTCATCGCGCGATCAATGGCGTTAATATCATCGCTGATCTCGGGCACTAAGCTTAGTGAGTAGCTGAGCACCTTCAATAAGACCGAACAAGCGTATTGACCGCCTATATCGGGGTGGTTGAGGAGCTGGCGTAGGTCTTTTGCGATGGCGGGTGCTAAGGAGGCAAGCTTGGCTGTTTGGCTATCGGCATAACAGCCGCTGGTTAAATTGATCGATTGCTTGGACTTCTGCCCCTTGCTTTTATCTATTCGGTAAAACCCACCCTTGCCTTTGCGTCCGGTATAGCCATCGGCAATCATCGTTCTGATCAGTTCGGGAATGTTGCTTTGCTGTTGAAAAGCGTCGTTCGCCGGTAAGGCGTGAACCATCGATGACAACACCTGTGGCATGAGGTCGATACCTACTAAGTCCATTAAAGCAAACACACCGGTTTTAGGAATTCCCATCGGTGGGCCGCAGATGGCATCAGCTTGCTCCACACTGAGACCTAGGCGAAATGCTTCTAACATTGCGGTTTGCATCCAATACGCGCCAATTCGATTGGCAATAAAACCGGGGGTATCTTTGCAATGGATGAGACTCTTGCCGAGCTGTATTTCGCAAAAATCACTTATTTTAGTGAGTGTCTCGGCGCTGGTTTTTACCCCAGCTACCAGTTCGATTAAGCGCATATAACGCGGTGGGTTAAAAAAGTGGCTGATCACAAAGTCTTCGCAGAAACTATCGCTCATGCCCGCGGTTAAAGCACTCAGCGCTAAGGTCGAGGTATTGGAGGACACGATGCTACCTGGTTTACGCACCGCGTCGATACGAGGGTACAGCGCTTGTTTGACCTCTAAGCGCTCGATAACTACCTCGATGATCCAGTCGGCTTCTGCCAGCTTGGAAAAATCATCTTCAAGGTTACCTAGGACGATATGTTTTGCGTTGCGCGGGTGCATTAGCGCGGCAGGTTGCGAGCTTAATATTTTTGTTAATGCCCGCTGGCTGAGGATGTTTCGCTGGTCGGCACCGTCTGGGATTATATCCAGTAAATACACTTTTTTACCGGCATTGGCTATTTGAGCAGCGATTCCACCGCCCATTACGCCGGCGCCAATAACGGCGACGGTTTCAATATTCATGAGATCGCCTCTAGGATGGTGGCGATGCCTTGCCCCCCCCCAATGCATTGAGTGGCGAGTGCGTATTGTTTGTTGTTACGCTGTAATAAAGCTGCCGCCTTACCGGTGATCCGCGCGCCGGTTGCACCCAAGGGGTGGCCTAGGGCGATGGCGCCACCATCGATATTGACCCGTGTGTTATCTATCTTCAGTTGTTGAATGCAAGCAATGGCTTGGCTGGCGAAGGCTTCATTGATTTCGACGATGTCAATATCTGCGATCACTAAACCCGCACGCTGGAGGGCTTTTTCGCTGGCGAGGATGGGCCCTAAACCCATCGTTTCGGGTGCGCAGCCCGCCGTCGCGATACTCTTTATCCGAGCTAACGGAGTTAACTGGTGGCGTTTAGCGTAGTCCTCACTGCACACTAAAGTTGCCGAGGCACCATCACTTAGCGGTGATGAATTGGCGGCGGTCACCGTGCCGCTGGTCAAGAAGGCCGGTTTCAGCTTCTGTAAATCTTCACGGCTGCTGTTAGCGCGGATGCAGCCATCGCTGTGGAGGTCTGCGTGGGGGGTGTTGATCGGTATTATTTCATCCTTGAAATAACCGTGTTGTTGCGCGGTGTTAGCTTTTTGCTGGCTGTGCAGGGCAAAGTCATCTTGTTGCTGCCGCGATAGTTTGTACAGCTCGGCGACGTTTTCTGCCGTTTCACCCATGCTGATATAGGCCTGTGGCAGACGTGCAAACAGCGCTGGGTTTGGCATAGGGTTGTAGCCGCCCATTGGCGTGCGGCTCATCGATTCGACACCGGCGCAGATAAAAGCCTCGCCGGCGTTCATTTGAATGGCGCCGGCCGCCATATGAATAGCTTGCATGGATGAACCACAAAAGCGGTTCACGGTGACCCCGCTGACCGTTTGTGGGAGGCCGGCCATCAGGCCGATTAAACGCGCTATATTGAGTCCCTGTTCGCCCTCGGGAAACGCGCAGCCGACGATGAGGTCTTCTAGGGTATTGGGGTCGATGGCCGTTTTAGCGAGTAGCCCAGTAACAACTTGGGCCGCCATCGTGTCGGCCCTCACCTTGCTCAGCCCGCCCTTGAAAGCGAAAGTTTGCGGGGATCGAGCGTACGCAGCGATGACAACACTTTTCATGGTGACTCCATTGGTTAACCGTAGCGATTCGTATGACTGCTAATTGTTAAGCGTGCTTGTCCTCCAAAGTATAGCTGGCTTCTGCGTTTGGTCTACAGGGTGGCAGAGGAAGGCGTACGCAATTCACGACGCAATACCTTGCCGACATTTGTTTTGGGTAGTTCCGCAATAAAGACGATCTCGCTGGGAGTTTTGTAGCCGGTGAGGTTTTCCTTGCAGTAACTCAATAAGGCTTGCTCGCTTAAACTGTCGTCCTTGCGCACCACGAAGGCCTTCACTGCTTCACCCGACTGTGGGTCGGCAACACCAATCACACCACATTCCAGCACGGCGGGGTGTTCAACGATGACACTTTCAATTTCATTCGGGTAAACGTTGAAACCGGAGACTAAAATCATGTCTTTGATCCGGTCGACGATATAAAAAAAGCCATTGTCGTCCATCTTGGCGATATCTCCTGTTTTTAACCAGCCATCGCTAGAGAGTACTTCGGCGCTTTCTTCGGGACGCTTCCAGTATTCGCGCATCACTTGTGGGCCCTTGATGCAAAGCTCGCCGGCATCACCATTAGTGACAGGTTTTCCGTCACTGTCGATTAAGCGACAATAGGTGGAAGGAATCGGTAGGCCGATACTGCCGTTGTACTGTTTGAGGTCCAAGGGATTAATGCACGCGGCGGGCGACGTCTCGGTGAGGCCGAATGCCTCGACTAGGGTGCAGCCGGTCACTTGTTTCCACTGCGCAGCGACGGCCGCTTGCACCGACATGCCACCACCTAAGCTAATTTTCAACTGAGAAAAATCAATATCGGCAAACCCCGGGGTATTTAATAAGGCGTTGAATAGGGTGTTAACACCGGTGATCGCGGTAAAACGGGTGTTTTTTAGTTCCTTTACGAAGCCTGGAAAGTCGCGTGGGTTGGTGATTAAGACATTTTCTGCGCCGGCTTCCATGAAGACCAAGCCGTTGGCGGTCAAGGAAAATATATGATACAGCGGCAGCGCGGTAATAATGACTTCCTGGCCGGGTCGCACATCATTTTTAATCCACTCCGATGCTTGCAGCATATTGGCGACCATATTTTTATGGGTTAGTACGGCACCCTTCGCGACCCCAGTGGTGCCGCCGGTATATTGTAAAAAAGCGACGTCTTGGTGATCCAGTGAAACTATATCAAGGTGTTGTTTGCTGCCGCTTAGCAGCGCGTGTTTAAACGTAATCGCTTGTTCTAGCGAGTACTTGGGTACCATTTTTTTCAGATATTTGACCGCCAGGTTGATCAGTAGCGACTTGGGGAAATCGAGCATATCACCCATTTTTGTCACGATGACGTGTTCGACCTCGGTGTCGGCGATCACCTCTTGCACGGTATGGGCGAAGTTTTCAATCACGATAATGGCTTTCGCGCCCGAATCTTGCAGTTGGTGGCGTAGTTCACGTGCGCTATAGAGCGGATTGGTGTTGACGACGCTGAGCCCAGCTCGTAATGCGGCAAAAATAGCAACCGGGTTTTGCAGTAAGTTTGGCAACATAATGGCGATTCTATCGCCTTTTTTTAGTCCGAGAGTCTGCTGTAAAAAGGCCGCCAGCGAGCGACTGGCTTGCTCAAATTCGCGGTATGTGAGGCTTTTACCAAAATTACTGAAGGCACGGTGATCGGGGTATTGTTCGACGCTTTGCTGAAAAATCTCCACCACGGAACGGTATTGCTGGATATCAATATCGGCGCTAACGCCATCGGGGTAGCTGCTTAACCAAGGTCTGTCCATGTTGTTTCCTGCGTCTAGCTTGTATGAGTTGACCGACCATCGTACCTAAAAGTTCTGCGGGATGGGACATAAGCTTGTGTGTTCAGCGCCGGTTGGGTGGGTGAGACAAGCATTTTGCGCTTGCAAAATAAATAAATAACGGCAGTATGTGAGGCTTTATAGTCCACTGGAAAAAATATGTCATCTGTACGAATTGAACGAGAAGGGGCGGTAGCCTGGCTTATCCTAAACAGGCCGGAAAAACTGAATGTATTAGGTGCGGAAATGCCGGCTGACTTGAAGCGTTGTACCGAGGAACTTAAGCAGGATGACAGCATTCGTTGCGTGATCCTAAAGGGAGCCGGTGATCACTTTATGGCCGGCGGCGATATCGATTATTTTAAATCCTTAGCCGATGCTTATGAAGAACAGGGTGAGTCCGCTTTTCCTGCCGGCATGTTTGCCTTATTGCATGAGGCTATCTTTAATATCCATAGCATGGGTAAACCGGTAATCGCCAGTGTGAAAGGCGCGGTGGCGGGTTTTGGTTTAAGCCTGATGCTGGCCTGCGACTTGGTGTTGGCGGCTGATGACGCGGTCTTCTCGGTGGCGTACTGCAAGATTGGCACGACGCCAGATGGCGGCATGACCTATTTCTTACCGCGTGCGGTCGGGCAGAAGAAGGCGATGGAGCTGTCGTTAACCGGCAAACGTTTTTCAGCCGAAGAAGCTGAGCGTTGGGGAATGCTGAATCAAGTGGTGACGAAGGCTGAAGTGGACGCGGCAAGCTTGAAACTCGCCAGTTCGCTGAGTGCTGGGCCCTGCGATGTATTGGCTAGAACCAAGGCATTATTAAATCAAACCTTTGATGTTAGTTTGCAGCAGCGTTTAGATGAAGAGGCGGAAAATTTTCGCCTGAGCATGTTGCAGCCAGATTTCGCCGAAGGGGTCGGGTCTTTTTGTGAAAAACGCCGAGCAAAGTTCCAATAAACGGGCATTGCAAATTCCAATATCTCAACTATCTTAAGGGTTAGGCTTATACCGTGTGAGCTGAATATGAGCCTCAGTGTCGAGCTTAGCGTCGTATAAGAAGGATTATGTACTTCGCTATGCTGGACGATGAATAACCTATATGGGTATGAGCTATGTGGTTTTCTAAAGGTAAAAACGGCAATGACGACAGTCAGCCAGCTGCTGCGGTTAAAACACTGCGGCGGCAGTTAGATGATAAAGAACGCGAGCTAGAGCAGAGTCGAACGCAATTAAGCACGGCGCAAAATGAGGCGGCCACGTTGCAAAAACGGCTGTTATCGTTGCACCAATCGGGCTGTTTATTGCTCTCCTCGAGCGAGTTGTTACGGGTGATTGGCGGCAAGGCGGCGGCCGGTTCGCAGAAAATGTTTGATGAGCACGTACACCTCACCGAGGCCTCGTCGTTGTTCAAACAAAGTGCGATGCTGCTGGCCGAGGTCAAACAAGGCGCACAGCACCTGTCGGCACAAACGACGGATAATAAGCAATCGATCGATAACCTCGAGCAGGCGAGTCAAACCATTGCCAAATTCACCGAAACCATCGCCAGCATATCAAGCCAGACGAATCTGCTGGCGTTGAACGCGGCGATTGAAGCGGCGAGAGCGGGTGAGCATGGACGTGGTTTTGCGGTGGTGGCCGATGAGGTGCGGGCGTTGGCGGGGAAAACCGAAGACGCGACCAATGAAATTCGTGAATATGTGTCGGTGATTACCGATAATGCGGAAAAAACTCGGGTAGGTTTTGCCGAGATGACCAGCTCGATTGACGATGTGAATGTCAGCGCGGAGACGATTGATACGGCGATCGGTGATGTGGTGGGTATCTCGACGCATATGATGGATGCGCTGGGGGAAAGCACGGCGGAAGCCTTTATCGAAAGTATTAAAACTGACCACCTGTTGTATAAGGTGGCGATCTATGAAGTGGTGTTTGGGCTGTCCGATAAAACGGAGGCCGACTTTAAAAACCACCACGAGTGCCGTTTAGGTAAATGGTATTTTGCGGGGGATGGGCAGAAGTACTTGGCCAGCTTGCCGGCGTTTCAGCAGCTGAATACGCCGCATGAGGCGGTGCATAAGGAAGGCGCAGCCGGTTTAGTGGCGTTTTCTCAGCAAAATTACGAACTGGCCAATCAGCACCTAGCGGCGATGGAGGCGGCGAGCGTGAAGGTGACGGATCTGTTAGATAAAATGAAGGTTGAATACGTAAAGGTATTGAACAAGATCCGGGAAGGTATGGGGGATGTGGAGTTGTTTTAAGCCTAAGCGCAGTTTATTGTCGGCTAGCGAGCGATGCTGCCGAGGCAAGGGTTTGCAGTTTTACGCTGATAAGCTGCTAGTGGCCGAGGCTGGCGTGCCTAACCATGTAGCACGGGGGTATTTGCTACGTTTAAGGTTGCAAACTGTACTGATGGGCATTAGGCTTGTCGACCTCGTCTGACTAATACCCTATCCCGTGTCAAAAAAGAAATTTCACAAAAAAACATCCAGCGAAAAAACGCTAAGCCTGAGCGATCCCGAGTCGATCAGTAAAACGCAGTTGCTTGAGTTTTTAGCAGCGCAACAAGCCCCGCAAGGCTGGCTAGAAATTGTTGCCGCCTTCGGCGTCGACTCGAAACGAATCAAAAAATCGCTGTCGCGACAGTTATCGGCGATGCTGCACTCTGGCGAGTTGTTATTTAACCGCAAAGAACAATACTGTTTGGTAGAACAAACGGATTTGGAAACGGGCCTAGTGATTGGCCACGCCGATGGTTTTGGTTTCTTAAAACGCGACGCGGGCGGTGACGATATGTTTATTCCGCCGCGTGAAATGCGTGGGTTGATGAACGGTGACCGGATTGTTGCCAGCCATGGCAAGTTGAACCGCCAAGGGAAAATTGAAGCCCGTGTGGTAGAAGTATTAGAACGCAAAGTTAAAACCGTGGTCGGGCGCTTTTTCAATGTGATGGGCGTGTTCCACTTGGAAGCCGAAAATAAACGTATTTTCCAGCATATTTGTATTCCTGCCGATTCAACCCTAGGGGCGAAAGACGGTCAAATTGTGATGGCGGAGATGACACGTTATCCCTCGTCGCGTAGCCAAGCCTTCGCCAAGGTGATTGAAGTGATGGGTGACCATATGGCGCCGGGAATGGAAATTGACATGGCGATTCGTTCTTACGACCTACCTACGGAATGGTCGCAAGCGGTGCTCGACGAGGCGCAGTGTTTCAAGGCAGAGCTGAATGAAGATGATTTAGCCGCTAGAACCGACCTGCGGAAGTTACCATTTGTTACTATCGATGGTGCCGATGCACGAGATTTTGATGACGCGGTATATTGCAAAAAAACCGCCAAAGGCTGGAAACTCTATGTCGCCATCGCCGATGTAGCGCATTACGTAAAAGCGGGCAGTGCGATTGATCAGCAGGGCCACGAACGGGGTAACTCGGTGTATTTCCCCGAGCAGGTTATTCCGATGTTGCCGGAGGTGTTATCGAATGGCTTGTGCAGTTTGAACCCTCACGTCGACCGTTTATGCATGGTCTGTGAGATGCGCTTGGATGAGGATGGCACGGTTAAGAGTAGTCGTTTTTATGAAGCGGTGATGCACTCGCACGCACGCCTGACCTATGATGAGGTTGGGGCTATTTTTGATCAGAGCTCGCCAGCCTTGATCGAAAAACATCAAGCTTTATTGCCGGACTTGCAGGCGCTGCGAGGCCTGTATGAATTAATGAAATATGCCGCTGATGCACGGGGTGCGTTGGAGTTCGATACCTTCGAAACGCGTTTTGTATTCGATGAGCAACGTAAAATAAAGGCGATAGAGCCGGTTATTCGGCACGATGCACACCGTTTGATCGAAGTGTTTATGATCGCCGCCAATGCCGCCACCGCGCGTTTCTTGGTGAAAAGTAAAATACCTAATTTGTTGCGAATACACGATGGGCCGAGTGTTGATCGTTTGCTGAAGCTGCGTGGTTTCTTGGGTGAGCTAGGGCTACATTTAGACGGTGCTGATGAGCCGGAACCGTATCATTACAAACAATTGATTGCCAGTATTCAACAGCGGCCGGATGTGCACCTGATTGAAACGGTGATGTTGCGTTCAATGTCGCAGGCGATGTATAGCCCCGAGCAGAAAGGCCATTTTGGTTTGGCCTTGGAGCTGTATGCGCACTTTACTTCACCGATTCGTCGTTACCCAGATTTGTTAACCCATCGGGCGATTAAACACCTAATTAAGGGCTCAAAACCGACTAAATTCATCTACTCCGATGCGGATATGGTGCAGTTTGGCGAACATTGCTCGCAGTGTAGTCGCCGCGCCGATGAGGCCACGCGCGACGTCGGCAGTTGGCTGAAGTGTGAGTTTATGATGGATAAGATTGGTGATGAATTCAACGGGGTGGTGTCTGCAGTGACCTCGTTTGGTTTGTTTGTTGAACTGGAAAAGGTGTTCATCGATGGTCTGGTACACGTTACCTCCTTGGGTGATGATTATTATCACTTCGACGCGGCTAAACACCGTTTACAGGGAGAACGTAGCAATCGCTCATTCCGTTTAGGTGACCGCTTACGGGTTAAGTTAGTGAAGGTTAATTTGGACGACAAAAAAATCGACCTTGCGTTGGTGACCGAGGATAACGATCAGGCGGAGTCGAGTCGGCGTAAAAAGCCGCGCAAGTCGGTGAGTAAAAATATTAAAAGTAAGGGTAAACCTAAAAGCAAGACTAAAAGGAACAAACGATAATGGCGGAAACGCAAACGGTATATGGTATCCACGCGGCGCAATCGCTGCTTAAGTCGAACCCGGGGCGAATTCTCAATGTCTGGTTGGACCGTCAGCGTAACGATCAGAAATTGCAGCAGATTAAACAAAGCATCGATGAGCTAGGTATCCGAATCGAATACGCCGATAAAAAAACACTCGAGAAGCTCTCCGCGGGTGGCAATCACCAGGGGGTGTTAATGTCGGTTCGCTTGCCTCAGGAACTGACCGAGCAGGCCTTGAAAAAAGCCGTTACCGAGCACGCGGGGAATGCCTTTTATTTGGTGTTAGATCAAGTCACCGACCCGCATAATCTAGGCGCTTGTCTGCGTACGGCCTTAGCCGCGGGTGTGCAAGGTATTATTGTGCCGAAAGATAATGCATGTCGACTGAATGCGACGGTCTGTAAGGTGGCCAGTGGTGCTGCCGATGTATTGCCGGTATACCGAGTGACTAACTTGGTGCGGGTGCTGAAATGGCTTAAATCGGCCGGAGTTTGGTTGAGCGGTGCGGCGGGGGAAGCCGAGATGACCGTATTTGATGCCGAATTAACCGGTTCGGTGGCTATTGTGATGGGTGCCGAGGGCAAAGGTTTGCGGCAGTTAACCCAGCAGCAGTGTGATCAATTAATTAAAATCCCGATGGCTGATAGTGTCGAAAGTCTGAATGTGTCAGTGGCCACTGGGGTTATTTTGTATGAGGTGCTACGACAGAATCGTTCTGTTTAAGTAGCCATAGTCAATTTTATTAAATGCAGGAAAAAACGTGTCGACGATTACTTATAGCCTAAGAAAGATAGATTTATTTGAGTTTAACGAACACCACGCCAAAATGACGACCGCGTATGGCAAAAGCCTGACCCGGCATCAGTTAATTTGGCCTGCGCTACTGGCGGTGATCGCGGTGTTTATCGTGTCTTCAACCCGAGACGTTTTATTGGGGATGTTTTTAATCACCATGGCGGTATTGTGGTCGACCTTGGTTTCTGGCTGGATAAAAAAGCGTTTTTATAAACATATTATGGACAGTATCTCCGATGAGGATGCGGCTAGCGTCGTTGGCCAATATAGCATTGCATTAAACGATGCGGGATTGCTGGAAACTAAGCCAGTGGGTGAGTTGCAGATTAACTGGGACAGTATCGTCAAACTAGAAAAATCGAGAAGCCATTTGTATATCTATATCACCGAGGATGCGGCGATTATTATTCCGAAAGAAACGGTGACCGAGAAGGCGAGCTTAAAATCTTTTTATAAAGAGCTGCTGACCGCGCTGAAGAAAAACTAGACATCGGCGTGGTGAACTTGAATTACTCGTGTTAACCCTGTAAAATCGCGCGTTCGAAATTGTAGCTATTGTATGAGGTTGCAATCCTTGCCTTACCTACCTTAAGTGGGGAGGCTATTAATCCTGAAGGAGAAGAAATGAGACATTACGAAGTTGTATTTTTGGTTCACCCGGATCAAAGTGCGCAAGTACCTGCGATGATCGAGCGTTATAGCGCAATGATTGAAGAAGGTAAGGGTAAAATTAACCGTTTAGAAGATTGGGGCAGAAGACAGCTTGCTTACCCAATCAATAAAATCCACAAAGCACACTACACCTTGATGAATATCGAATGTAGCCAAGCTGTTTTGGATGAGTTAGAAGGCGCGTTCCGCTTTAATGATGCAGTGATCAGAAACATGATTATGCGTCGTGATGATGCTGACGTAGATGTGACCCCGTTGATTAAATCAAATGATAAAGAAACGGCTAAGCCTTACGTGAAACCAGTTGAAAAAACTGAAGCACCTGCGCCTGCTGTTGCCAAAGCAACAGAAGAATAGACTCATACAACTACAGATTAAGGAATAGAGATGGCTTTTGATAAAGGTTTTAGACGTCCACGTTACTGTCGTTTTACTGCAGAGAACGTTAAAGAGATTGATTACAAAGATTTAGATACATTAAAAGAATACATGACTGAGACAGGAAAAATTATTCCTGCTCGTGTGACCGGTGTTAAAGCAAAGTATCAACGTCAGTTAACCGCCGCTATTAAGCGTGCTCGTTTTCTTTCTTTGATTCCATATTGCGACGCACACGAACGTTAAAGGTATTTCGCGAGTATTCGCGAATAAGGCCCAGCTGACATGAAAGCATTAGCATCATTTATTATGCAGGGCGGGCGGCAAGCCACGATTGTGGTTGCGACGATGGCGATTTTGTCATTGTTAATGCCGCCGTTAGTCATTATTAGTGTGGCGGCTGTTTGCTTGCTGACCTTGAGAAACGGTTATATCGACGGTCTACGGGTGTTAATTGGCGCGACGGTAGCGACTGCATTAATAGGTTATATCGTGTTGGGAACCTCCGTGGTGGCCTTCACTTATTTATTAATGATGTGGTTGCCGGCCTATTTAGTTTCCTTGGTGTTACGTGAAACCAGGCAGCTAAATCTAGCCTTAGAGTGTTTGGTAGTGCTAGGAATGGTTGCCGTTGTAGGTGTTTATTCGGCGATTGATGATCCTGCTCAACTTTGGGCCGCGGGCATACAAAATGCACTGGCTGCATTGAGTGAGCAGCAGCCCTTGCCAATTAGCAGCGAGGAGTTGCAAGTTGGAGTCGAATTGTGGTCACACTATGTGACTGGCTTGGTCGTTGCTGGTACCCTGCTGAGCATATTGATGAGTCTGTTATTGGCTCGTTGGTGGCAAGGTTTGTTGTTTAATGCGGGCGGCTTCGATGAGGAGTTTCGTAGCTTTAGGTTGTTACCGAGAGACGGTGTGTTGTTTATTGCGCTGATGGTGATCGCGGTTGTATTCGATGGTTGGCCAGCAGAGTTGATGTGGAACTTAGATATACAGTTGTTATTGTTGTTCCTTATCGTCGGTATATCGGTCGTACACGTGGTGATTAAAAGTAAAAGCAGTAGTAAATATCTACTCTTTGCCTTTTATGTAATGGTTTTTTTTGTACCACATTTGATATTGCCCCTAATTGTCATTGGGCTGTCAGATGTTTGGATGAATTGGCGTCAACGCTTTATAACAAAAACGTAACGCTGGGTTAAATTTAAAAAATATATAGGATAAGTAAGATGAACATTATTCTTCTAGAAAAAGTAGCAAACCTAGGTAACCTAGGTGATAAAGTGTCAGTGAAAGCTGGCTTTGGACGTAACTATTTAGTACCAACGGGTAAAGCTGTATTAGCGACACCTGATCGTATTAAAGAATTTGAAGCGCGTAGAGCAGATCTTGAAAAAGCGGCTGAAGAACGTTTAGCGGCAGCACAAAAACAAGCTGACGTGGTTAATGCGTTAAGCTTAAGCATTACTCACCAAGCCGGTGAAGAAGGTAAATTGTTTGGTTCTGTTGGTTTAACTGACATTATTAAGGCGAGTGCTGAAGCGGGTGTAGAGCTTAATAAATCAGCGGTTAAATTATCTGACGGTGCGATTAGGCAGGTTGGCGAATTTGAAATCCCTGTGCATTTGCACACGGACGTTATCGCGACACTTAAATTAGCGGTAGTTGCTGAAGACTAAGCTTATATAAGTTAGAAAGGCCGGTGTCTTGGCACCGGCTTTTTTTTGCCTGAAGAAAACTCCTGTACAATTAAATATTACTTAATTTAACGATTCGCCGATGACTGAACCCCAATTTGATTACGATATGCCCGCGGACGAAAGCGAGATGTTACGCGTGCCCCCTCATTCGTTGGCCGCCGAGCAGTCTGTTTTAGGTGGCTTGATGCTGGATAACCAGTGTTGGGATAATGTCGCCGATAAGGTGTCGGTGGAGGATTTCTATCGCAAGGATCATCGTTTAATTTACGAAACCATCGCCGAACTGGCTAAGCGAGATGAACCCTTCGACGTGATCACGATTTCCGAGTTGCTCGGTCAGGCCGGTGAGTTAGAGACGGTGGGTGGTTTGGCTTACTTGGGTGCGTTGGCTAAGGATACGCCGAGTGCGGCTAATATCCAGAGTTATGCGGGTATCGTGCGTCAGCGTTCGGTGCGTCGTCAATTGATTCATATCGGTAATGAAATATCCGACTCAGGTTTCGATACCGAAGGCCGTGATATAAACGAATTACTCGACTCCGCTGAAAGTAAGGTATTTAAAATCGCCGAGCAAGGTGCTAAAGGCGACAAGGGTTTTGAATCGATTAAAGACCTGCTGGGGGTGGCGGTCGATAAGATTACTGAATTGCACGAAAACCAAAGTTCGATTACTGGGGTTAGCTCGGGTTTTGTCGATCTCGATGCGATGATGTCGGGTTTACAACCGGCTGATTTGATTATCGTGGCAGGGCGACCTTCTATGGGTAAAACCAGTTTTGCGATGAATTTGGTGGAAAATGTCGGTATCCAAAGCGGGATGCCGGTTGCTGTGTTCAGTATGGAGATGCCGGGTGATTCATTGGCGATGCGGATGATGTCATCTCTCGGGCGAATTAACCAACATAACGTCAGAACGGGGCAATTGGAAGATGATGAGTGGCCACGAATGCAGTCGTCTATTAACTTGCTCGCTGAGGCGAAGATTTTTATTGACGATACTGCGGCGCTAAGCCCGATGGAAGTACGCGCCCGTTCACGGCGCTTGATGAAGGAGCACGGGCAACTGGGTTTGATTGTGCTCGATTATTTACAGCTGATGCAGTCACCATCAGCGAGTGAGAGTCGAGTCGCAGAGATTTCCGATATTTCACGGTCCTTGAAGGCGCTGGCAAAGGAATTGAATGTGCCGGTGATCGCGCTCTCGCAGCTGAACCGTAACCTTGAGCAACGGCCGAATAAACGGCCGGTGATGTCAGACCTTAGGGAGTCAGGCAGTATCGAGCAGGATGCCGACGTGATCATCTTTATTTACCGCGACGAGGTGTATAACGACGACTCGGAGTCGAAGGGTGTGGCGGAAATCATCATCGGTAAGCAGCGTAATGGGCCGATTGGCACCTGTCGTTTGTCTTTCTTGGGGCAGTATACCCGTTTTGAAAACTACGCGGGTGATGCGTTCATGGATGATGAATACTAAGCTGAACTGGGTGTTTATTTACCGCAAGTGTTATTAGTGCCGCTGTTATGTCTTTAGGCACTTCGGTTGTTATCGATTTGGCGGCGCTTAGGCATAATTTTATCCTGGCGGCGCGAGCGGCGCCGAATTCAAAATTAATGGCGGTGATCAAGGCGAACGCCTATGGCCATGGCATTTTAGAGGTCGCTGCGGCCCTCGATACCGCCGATGGTTTTGCGGTGGCTCGCTTGGATGAGGCGATTAGACTTAGAGATGCCGGCAGTGATAAAACTATTTTAGTGCTTACCGGTTTCAATGATGAGCGCGAGTTGCGCGAGTTCTCGTATTACGACCTCGATGCGGTCGTTCATAGTGAGTATCAAGTGGAATTACTGGAAGCTTGCACGGGCATTTCACCCATTTCGGTTTGGTTGAAAATTAATACCGGGATGAATCGCTTAGGTATTGAAGCCGCTGATTTATCACGTATTGCCGACCGAATACAGTTATCGGCGAAGGTTCGCCTGCCGTATAAATTGATGACTCACTTCTCCTGTGCTGATGATATGGCGAGTGATGTCACTCAACAGCAAATCAATTTATTTGATGAGAGTGTCGCCGGGCATGCGGGCGAGCAAAGTCTTGCCAACTCGGCTGGTTTGCTGGGCTGGCAATACGCGCAGCGGCATTGGGTTCGGCCGGGCATTATGTTGTATGGCGGGAGTCCCTTTTATGCAAGAAAAGCCAGTGATGATCAGCTCAAGCCGGTAATGACCTTTAGTAGCCGAGTTATTTCACTACGGCAGTTAACTAAAGGGCAGTGTGTGGGGTATGGCGCTAGCTGGGTTGCGCCGAGCGCCTGTTTGATCGCGACGATTGGGGCGGGTTATGGAGATGGTTATCCGCGGCACGCAAAAACAGGTACGCCCGTTCTTATTAATGGGGTGCAAGTCCCGGTAGTCGGCCGGGTATCGATGGATTCGATGACGGTCGATGTCAGCCAATGTGTTGGAATCAAGCTAGGTGACAAGGCTGTGTTATGGGGTGAAGGTTTGCCGATTGAGCAAGTGGCGGCTGACAGTAGTACCATTTCGTACGAACTAATGTGTGGAATTACTGAACGGGTGAAAAGAATTTATCGGAGCGCAGGCAATGGCGAGTAAGGGCAAAAAAAATTATCACTGTACGGCCTGTGGTGCGAGCAGCACTAAGTGGGCCGGGCAGTGTCAGGACTGTGGTGATTGGAACACCTTGGATGAAAGCGAGGGTTCTGGCTCAGCAAAAGAAAATCGTTTTAAGGGTTATGCCGATCAAGGCAGTTCTTCGACGAAGGTGCAAATACTCTCTCAGGTCGAATCGACTCGGCTCGAGCGTATAGATAGTGGTTTAACGGAGCTGGACCGAGTGCTCGGTGGTGGCATCGTGCCGGGTTCTGCGATTCTGATTGGTGGTGATCCTGGGATTGGTAAATCAACCTTGATCTTACAAGCGTTGGCGAGTTTAAGTCAGCGGATTAATACCCTATATGTGACCGGTGAAGAATCCGCGCAGCAGGTGAGTATGCGTGCTAGTCGTTTACAGTTAACCGTCGATAAGGTGCAGATTCTTTGTGAAATATCATTAGAAACCATTTTGGCGACGGCTGAAAAAATCTCCGCCGATCTGTTGGTGATTGACTCCATCCAAACCGTTTTTAGCGATGAATTACAATCGGCACCTGGCTCTGTTGGGCAGGTGCGTGAGTGCGCCGCGCGCTTGGTGCGTTTTGCGAAACGCACCAATACCACTATTTTCTTGGTGGGCCATGTTACTAAAGAAGGTGCTATCGCGGGGCCCCGCGTGCTGGAACACATGGTTGACTCGGTATTGTACTTTGAAGGTGACTCCGGCAGCCGTTTTCGCATTATTCGAGCAATAAAAAATCGTTTTGGTGCGGTCAATGAATTGGGTGTTTTTGCGATGACCGAAAAAGGTTTACGTGAAGTCGCCAACCCGTCGGCGATCTTCTTATCGCGGCACGAGGAAGATGTTCCTGGTAGTGTGGTGATGGTGACGCGAGAAGGCTCTAGGCCGCTATTGGTTGAGGTTCAGGCCTTGGTTGATGAGGCGGGGCAAGGTGCGCCTAGGCGGGTTACGGTGGGGATGGACCAGAACAGGTTGGCCATGTTGCTGGCGATTATGAATCGGCACGGTCAGTGTTCTTTATTAGATCAAGACGTCTTTGTGAATATCGTGGGTGGTTTTCGGGTGATGGAAACCGGCGGGGATCTAGCGGTGGTAGCCGCCTTATTATCGAGCTTGAAGGCAAAAAATATTCCGAAAGACTGGGTGGTGTTTGGGGAGCTGGGTTTGTCGGGCGAGGTGCGCCCAGTACCGAATGGCGAGGAGCGCCTGCGAGAGGCGGCAAAACATGGTTTTAAGTTCGCCTTGGCGCCTAAGGGCAATATCCCTAAGGGCGGTATTGATGGCTTGGAAATTCAGCCTGTTAGTGTGTTACGTGATGCACTACAGTTTTTCTAGTCTGGGTTGGTATCTTTTACCGAGCCGAGGGCGTGGAGGTTTCTTTCTAACATCAGACTATCACCCATATTGAGTTCGACTAAGCGCCTGAGGGTGGTGACACTATCAATGTCTATTTCGTCAAATTGCAGGCCAATATGACCGTCTTTGCCAATAAAGGCGATATGGGCGCAGGTTTTAATGGCCAGTTCATCGGCCAATATAATGCTCACATTAATACGGTCGCTCACTTTATACAGCGGTTTTTCTTGCTGCTTGCTGATTAAACAACCATTGAGTGAGATATCTAATAGCTTGCACTGTATTTCGACCGAGTTTTGATCTTTTAAACGAATGTTTGCGTCATGAAAAATTCGATCAAAGCGCCTTTTTTCATTATGGAGGGTGTTCATATTAGGGCCCTATTCAATAAAGAAAGTATATTTGTTTGTGCCAATGTTGATTTTTGTATTGTTGTCCAGTTTGGTTTCGGTGGCAAACGGCTGACCATCAATACGGATATCAGTATCATCACTCATTCTTGAGATAAAGTAGCCGCTTGGCCGCTTGGCAATAATGGCGGGGATTGTGTCGGCTATTTTAAGCTCGGTGACGGCCTTATTTAGTGCGATGACTCGGCCAATATCCGCACCGTTCATTATTTGTAAATGGCCACTTTTAGCCGGATTCACCTCGCCAGCGGGTTTTGTCTGAGTGTTGCCCTCGCTAGCTGCGAGTCGTGTAGAAAAATCGATATTCTCGCTGCTCGATAAGAGCAGTGTGTGTTTGCCTAAGCTGACTGTTTCGCCCTGATGAAGTACTTGGCGTTGGATCGGCTTGCCATCGACTAAGGTGGGGAATTGTTCGCTCAGGCTTTCGATAAAACATTCATTCGCGATCAGAGATATTTTGCAATGCTGCGGGGCAACCGCCAAACTGTCGATGCTAAAGGTGTTTTGTGAGGCGCGCCCAATGGTCGATTCTGCTTGATCGAGATGGAAGGTATCAATCGTTTTGTGATGAAAAAAAAGTGTTAGCTTGTACATTATGTGTATTCCGTTATTTACTCAAGTATAGATCACTGAGTGAAATGGGTGATTTTTATAGGCCTTTATTGAGGTGAAACTTGGCGAGTTTAACCGTGTTTCCTTCCATTTGCACAATTTCGATGGGGTGTTCATAGAGTTTCAGGCTGGTGCCTTGTTTAGGGATGGATTCTAGGTACTCTAAAATGAGACCGTTGAGGGTTTTGGGCCCATCGGTCGGTAACTGTAAGTCCAGTGCGCGGTTCAATTCTCTGATGGTGATGTTGCCACTGATAAATAATGAGCCATCGGCCTTTTTCTGAATGTCTGGTGAGCTATCCGATGGGTCGGTAGTGAATTCCCCGATGACTTCTTCAAGCACGTCTTGCAGGGTAATGAGTCCAAGGATATTGCCGTACTCATTGACTACGAGGGCAAGGCGTTGCTTTTTTTGCTGGAAGTTAAGTAACTGCTGATATAACGAAGTGTTATTGGGAATGAAGTAGGCTTCACGCTGCAATAAAATTAACTTTTCTCGGTCAAAATCCTCGTTGTTGAGTAAGGGAAATACATCTTTGGTTCTTAGAAAGGCTTGAGCGCTGTCAACATTGGTATTAAAGATAGGTAAGTTTGAATAGGGGGCATTCAGTAGCTGCTTCTTAATTTCGCTGAAGTCGTCGTCTAGGTCGATGCCGTGGATTTCACTGATCGGGGTCATGATGTCTTCAACACTGGCTTTTTCTAGGTCTAAGATACCAATTAACATGTCTTTATGTGCCTTGGGGATGAGTTCGCCGGCTTCGGTGACCACCGTTATCAGTTCCTCGTGTTTCATCGATGACTCGGAACTATGTAGTGGGTCGATTCTTAAGGCCTTGAGCAGCAGGTTCGATAGGGTGTTGATCGCCCAGACTAATGGGTATAGGGCTTTTAATAAAGGGGTGTAGATCGCTGACGCGAGGAAAGCGAGTTTTTCGGGGTGACTGGCGGCCCAGGTTTTCGGCGCCACTTCGGCAAAAATCAAAATAACGAAGGTGAGTAAACCGGCTGCTGCGGCGATACCCGCCTCACCATATAAACGTAAGGCGATGATGGTGGCGATCGAGGAGGCAAAAATATTGATGAAGTTATTGCCGAGCAGAATGAGGCCGATCAGTCGGTCGGGTTTTTGTAATAGCTTATGGGCCATTTTTGCCGCCTTATGCCCATTCTTCACTAAGTGTAATAAGCGGTAACGGTTTAAACGCATCAGTGCCGTTTCCGAACCTGAAAAGAAGGCCGATAAGACAATAAGTAGGGCTAATAGGCTAAAAAGTAGCTCGAGTGAAAGGTTGCTCACAGATAATTATGTTAATAGTGGATTGAAGCCTACTTTCTAAGACTTGAGCGCTGCGCTGTCAAGTTAAATGTATCGAACAAAATAATGAATAAACATGCAATAGTGACGTTTTTTTGACATACTGCGGAAATAGTTCAATTTTAATCAATTAGGTTCGTTTTTATGGCGCTGCAAAAAGTATTTGTAATTGATAGTGATGAAGCGCGTTGTACGCAGATTTCAACGGTGCTGAGTTTTCTTGATTATAAGGTGAAGCCACTAAGCCTAGATAAATTACCGGCGGCGATAGCTAAGGGTGAGTCATCGTTGGTACTTTTGTCTGAGAGCGTGGATTTTTCGGCGGCCGATATTCATCAGTTCTTCGCTGAGCATAAAAATCAAAGTCCTTTTTTATACGTTCATAATAAAGGTAAGGCGGCAAAAATTCCGAAAGCCTTACAGAGTTATTTGCTGCCCTTGGAGTGGCCGACGAGATATCAAGACTTTATCGATAGTATCCGTAAGCTGCAGTCGGCGGGGCATTCGTTGAATGAGGAAACCTCGCGCCGAGCGGCCGAGCTGTTTCGGAGTTTGGTTGGTAATAGTCAGGCCATCAAGGAGGTGCGTCAGCTTATCCAGCAAGTGTGTCTATCTGACGCGACGGTGCTCATTCTTGGCGAGTCGGGCACTGGCAAGGAAGTGGTGGCGAGAAATATTCATTATCATTCGACGCGCAGGGAGCAAGCCTTTGTGCCGATTAACTGCGGCGCTATACCCGGCGAGTTGCTGGAAAGTGAATTGTTCGGGCATGAGAAGGGCGCATTTACCGGTGCGATAACGGCGAGGAAGGGTCGCTTCGAGTTGGCCGATGGCGGTACCTTATTTCTGGATGAAATCGGCGATATGCCGATGCAAATGCAGGTCAAGTTGTTACGTGTATTGCAGGAAAGCGTATTTGAGCGGGTCGGTAGCAATAAGCAGATTAAGTGCAATGTGCGGGTGTTAGCCGCAACCCATCGAGATTTGCAACAAGAGATAGTCGACGGTAATTTTCGTGAAGATTTATTTTATCGTTTGGATGTTTTCCCTATTACGATTGCTCCGCTTAGGGATCGGGTTGATGATATTCCGATGTTGGTGAGTGAGCTTGTGCAACGCATCGAGCGAGATAAAAAAGGTTCGGTACGTTTCACCTCCGCAGCGCTCATGGCCTTATGCCAACATACTTGGCCGGGTAATGTGAGGGAGCTGGCGAATATGGTGGAGCGCTTAGCGATCATTCATGCTTATGGTTTGGTCGACGTGAAGGACTTGCCTGAAAAGTTTCACCAATATGTGGATGCTAGTTTACTGCTTGATAATGAATCGCCTGCAGAGCTCGTTGATATCGACGATGGGGGGGCGCAGCCAAGTCGTTTAGCGGTTACTCCGCCGGCGGGTTTGTTGCCAGAGCAAGGGATTGATTTAAAGGAACACCTAAATACCTTAGAGTTGTCGCTAATTCAACAGGCCCTCGATGATAGCGCTGGGGTGGTTGCGCATGCGGCAAAGAAGCTAAATATGCGCCGTACCACTTTGGTTGAAAAGATGCGAAAACACCATATTCAGCGCGCAGATTGAGTGACGAATGTTTGACGTTCTCTTGTCGCGTCGATCCAAGATATTGATTTTAAACATCTAATTAACTTGGCACGTTTTTGGCATTGTCTGTAATAACTTTAAAAAAGATTGCAGATAATGACGCTATTTTCGACCAACAGATGGATTAACCACGCTAGCCCACTTCGTGCGGCTACTGAGGTGTTTAAACACTCTTCTAAGTGCTTAATTAATCGATTTATTCAGCCACGGGTTGAATGTTCTTTACCCTGCCTAGCGTCGCAGCTTTGTTCATCTGCTATCTACCGTCACAAAACAATCATGGAACTGACTGCATTGACGGATCAGCCGAAGGCTGCTCGTGCGGAATTTCCAACTGGGAGTGCTAGATGATGAAAAAAATTGATGTATTAATTGTTGAAGATGACCTGTCTTTTCAAGCCGTTGTGGCAGATGCATTGAGCCAGCAAGGTTATCAAGTGACGTGTGTGACAGATGGTACGGCGGCTTTAAAAGCGTTGGAGTCGTGTCAGGCGCGTTTGGTCGTGAGTGATGTGAAAATGCAGCCGATGGATGGTCAGCAATTGCTTGAAACCTTGAAGGCGCGTTTCCCGAGCTTGCCGGTCTTGCTGATGACGGCTCATGCCAGCGTTGAAAAAGCGGTTAAGGCGATTCAGGCGGGGGCGGCTGATTATTTGAGTAAACCCTTGGCGATCGAGACCTTAATTAGTCGCGTGGAAGAAACTATTGCGCCAGAGGCCAGTAGTTTTGGTGAGCTGCCGAGCAATGATAGCAGTATGAAAGACATCGTGGCGTTGGCCGGTCGAGTGGCTAAAAGTGAAGCAACGGTGCTGATTCAAGGCGAAAGCGGCACTGGGAAAGAGGTGTTATCTCGTTTTATTCATAAAAACTCGAGCCGTAGCAAGCAGCCCTTCATCGCGATAAATTGTGCAGCGATTCCTGAAAATATGCTGGAAGCGATGTTGTTTGGTTATGAAAAGGGAGCCTTTACCGGCGCTCACCAAGCGTCACCGGGAAAGTTTGAGCAAGCGCAGGGCGGCACTATTTTGCTGGATGAAATTTCGGAAATGAATATTTTATTGCAGGCGAAGTTATTACGGGTCTTGCAAGAGAAAGAAGTGGAACGCTTAGGTGGCAGAAAAACAATTTCACTCGATGTGCGGGTGCTGGCGACGACCAATAAAGACTTGCGGGAGCTGGTCGATGACGCTAAGTTTCGAGAAGATTTATTGTATCGAATTAATGTGTTCCCACTGAATATCCCGCCGTTACGCGAGCGTAGAGCCGATATTTCTGCGTTGGCAAAAACGATGGTCGTTAGGCATTATGCGGGCGAAAAATCGACGCCAGTATTATCTGCATCGGCGGTAAAACAATTGGAAAACCACCCTTGGCAAGGCAATGTCCGTGAGCTGGAGAATGTTATTCAGCGTGCGTTGATCATGGCTAATGGTGGCGTGATAGCCGACACCGACTTGATTTTCGAGATGGGGCGGCCTGCAGTCCCCGTTGCAGCAGTAAAAGTAGAAGCGGACAGTGGCTTGAATGAAGGGGTTAGGGCGGTAGAAGATAAATTGATTCTTGATACCTTGGTTACTGCTAAGGGAAGTCGTAAAAACACCGCGGAGAGGCTGGGCATTAGCGCTAGAACCTTGCGTTATAAGATAGCGCGGATGCGAGATGCTGGGGTACAGATTCCAGCGTAATGGATCGATCTTATACATTGGCGATATTGTTAGGAGAATAACGATGAGTAGCATGGAAATTAATAGTGTATTAGCACAGATGCGGGCGATGTCGACGCAAGCGAAAAGCCCTTTAGAGCAGACCTCAGCGGCTAAACCGACGGAGTTTTCGGCGATGTTGAGCCAGTCTATTGAGGCGGTGAATAAAACCCAGCAGCAAGCGGGGGCCTTATCAACGGCGTTTGTAAAGGGTGAGACTGATGCCAGTTTGGCGGAAGTGATGGTGTCGATGCAGAAAGCGAATTTATCCTTTCAAACGGTGTTGCAAACTAGAAATAAGCTGGTTGAAGCGTATAAGGATGTTATGCGCATGACCATGTAGCTTTTGCTCTAAGATACACGTCGAGTTCAGATATAAAATATAAATAGGTATACACAGATGGCGACTCCAGCTCAGCAAGCAATACAAGTTTCTCAAACCAATACGATGTTACGCCAGCTAGGCGTGATGGTCGCTTTGGCGGTGAGTGTCGCTTTAGGTGTGGCGGTTGTGTTGTGGTCGCAAACGCCCAATTATAGTTTGTTGTATAGCAACCTCGGTGACCGAGAGCTGAGTGTAGTGGTGTCGGGTTTACAGCAATCTGGGGTGGAATATAAGCTGGATGCTGGTTCGGGTGCTGTTTTAGTGCCGTCCTCGCAGGTGGACGAATTGCGTTTGAAAATGGCGGGCCTAGGGCTGCCTCGTGGCGGCGGTCAGGGTTTTGAGTTGTTGGAGAAAGATACCGGTTTTGGGGCCAGTCATTCCATTGAAAAAGTACGTATCCAGCGCGCCCTAGAAGGGGAAATTGCCCGTTCCATTGTGACTATCCAAAGCGTGCGTTCAGCGCGGGTTTTGTTGGCTGTACCGAAACAATCGGTGTTCTTGAGGCACCGTAAAAAACCGAGTGCCTCGGTGGTCGTCGATATGCACCAAGGGCGCAGCCTGCAAAAGGGCGAAGTTGCAGCTATTTTGCACTTAGTTTCTTCTGCTGTCCCGCAGCTAGACGCGACGCAGGTGACGATTGTTGACCAAAAAGGAACCTTGTTGAGTTCGCGGGTGTCAAATGATTCGATGGCGATGACCAGTAATCAATTTGAGTATAAACAAGGCGTGGAAAATCACTTGATTGATCGCGTTGAGGGTATTTTGCTGCCGATTGTTGGTTCCGGTGCGATCCGTGCATCGGCATCGGTCGATGTGGACTTCACCGTTACCGAGCAAACTCAGGAACAATATAACCCAGACTTGCCTTCATTGCGCAGCGAGCAAGTAACCGAAGAACAAAGCAGTTTGGCTGGAGCGATGGGAATTCCCGGAGCGTTATCGAACCAGCCGCCCGCCGGTGGTGTTGCACCCGAAGAAGCCACGGCTGAGGGCGCTAATGAAGCAGCGACGGGTTCGATGAATATCAATAAGCGGGCGATTAAGAACTATGAGTTAGATAAGAAGGTGAGTCATACTAAATTATCGACTGGGCGTTTAAAGCGGGTTACCGTGGCGGTGGTGATTGATCATAAACAGGCGGTGTCGGCGGAAGGCGTGGTTAGCGCAGAGGCTTATACGGATGATGAGTTGGCAAAACTAACCGCCCTGGTTAAGGAGTCAATTGGCTACAATGAATTGCGCGGTGATAGCGTGACGGTGACGAACTTGAAGTTTAAACAGCCCGAGGTGCCTGCGCCGTTACCAGAAATACCTTTAATGGAGCAAGCTTGGGTATTGGATGCGGCCAAGCAGGCGGTCGGTGTGGTGTTTGCCTTAATTCTGATTTTTGTGGTGTTAAAACCTACTATTAAAAGTTTATTGGCAAAACCAACGGTTGCTATGGCGGCTAACCAAGAAGGCATGGTAGGCGCCGATGGGATGCCTATGCTGACTGGCGGTGCTGGAAACCCTAATATGGCGGCAGGTCAAGCCGGAGCGGATGGCATGTTAGCGCTGGAAGATGACGCTGAGCTGATGAAATTAGAAGCACCTAAAAGTTATGAACAACGCTTAGAAATGGCACAAAAAATAGCGGGCGAAGACCCTAAACGAGTGGCGCAAGTCATGAAAACGTGGATACAAGATAATGGCTGAAGAAGAAGAGAAAGAGCTAAACGGTGTCTCGAAGGCGGCGGTTCTATTGTTATCCTTAGGTGAGGAACACGCCGCTGGGGTGATGAAACATATGGGGCCAAAAGAAGTGCAAATGGTGGGCGCTGCGATGGCGTCATTGGAAAATATCACCACTGAAACATTAGATGTGGTTGTTGGGCACTTTATCGGTACTATTGGTGGGCAAACCGCCTTAGGCATCGACTCAGATAAATACATTAAAAATGTGCTGACCAATGCCTTGGGTGCCGATAAGGCCGGCGGTGTTATTGATCGTATTTTATTGGGGCGTAACTCGAAGGGGTTGGAGCAGCTGAAGTGGATGGACCCTCGTTCAATTGCCGACTTAATTCGTTTGGAGCACCCGCAAATTATTGCGATTGTTTTATCTTACTTAGACAGTGATCAAGCAGCGGAAACCCTGAGTTTCCTAGCGCCTAGGTTGAGGCCTGATGTGTTGATGCGGGTGGCGGTGCTGGAGGGTGTGCAGCCGGATGCCTTACAGGAATTAGATACGATCATGGAGAAACAGCTGTCGGGCAATACCGGGGCGCAATCGGCGACCATGGGCGGGATTCAAACGGCGGCTAATATTTTGAACTTTATGGAAGGTTCGGTCAGTGGTGAGTTAATTGATGCGGTGGTTGAGGCCGATGAAGAGGTCGGGCAAAAAATTCAAGATAAAATGTTTGTATTTGCTAACCTGCTGGACGTCGATGATCGCGGAATTCAGGGGTTGTTAAAAGAAGTGTCGACGGATGTGTTAACACTGGCACTGCGTGGTGCCGAAGGAGAATTAAAAGAGAAAATTTTTGCTAATATGTCGAAACGCGCTGCGGAAATGCTGCGTGACGATATGGAAGCGGCGCCACCGGCTAAAATCACCGATGTGGAAGCCGCACAAAAAGAAGTGTTGATTATTGCTAGACGTTTATCTGACTCAGGTGAAATCTCATTAGGTGGTGCTGGCGGAGGTGAGGCTCTTGTCTAATTCAGAGTTTAATGAAGAAAACGATGTTAAGAGCTGGGCATTCCCAGCCTTTTCTGCGGGTGAGTCGGTGGAGGTTGACCTGGCTCAAGTGCGAGCGCCGACTGCAGGTGACCTAGAACAACTACAGCAACAAGCTAAGCAGGAAGCGTCGGCGAAGGGTTATGAAGAAGGCTTGGCTAAAGGTTTGCAGGCCGCCGAGTCGCAGGTCGCGCAAACATTGAATACGTTTGACTCGGTGATGCGTTCCTTGGCGGTGCCTTTTGACGAGTTTGATGAGCGTGTTGAAAATGAAATTGCCGGTTTAGCGGTGCAGATTGCTCGACAATTGGTCCGGCGCGAATTAAAGGCCGATTCTGGCGAAGTGGTTGGGGTGGTTAAAGAAGCACTGGCGGCACTACCTTCAAGTTCACAGCATATCCGTTTGTTTTTGCACCCCGACGATAGTTCGATTGTTAAGTCGGCCTTATCGTTAGAGGGCTCCGATGATGCGCGTTGGACGGTGCTGAATGACCCGACGGTGAGTCGGGGTGGTTGCCGAGTCGAGACCGATGCCTCAACAATTGATGCCAGTGTGGAAAATAGATTGGCAGCGATTATTGCTCAGGCTCTGGGTGATGAGCGGTCAGGGTCATGAAGCAGCCTGATTTTGTAACACGACGTGCCGATAAGTGGCGCAGTCGTCTGCAGGATTATACGCAACGCATTGCCAAACCGAAGCCGATGCTGGTTGAAGGGAAATTAACTCGAATGGTTGGGTTGACCTTGGAAGCGATTGGTTGTCGCTCGACTATTGGTGGTCGCTGCATGATTGAAACCGTGGATGGTCGCCGCATCGAGGCGGAGGTGGTGGGCTTTTCCGGTGAGCGCTTGTTTTTAATGCCAACGGGCGATATCAGGGGGCTGGAGCAAGACTGTCGGGTCATTCCGCTGGGGCTGACGAGTGTCGCGCATGTTGGGCCTGCGTTGCTCGGCCGAGTCATCGATGGCGGCGGCAAACCATTGGACGGGGGTGGCGCTATTCATACTACCGATACCATGCCCTTGCACGGTCGGTCGATAAACCCTTTGGGGCGAAAGCCGATAGATGAACCCTTGGACGTTGGGGTTCGGGCAATTAATTCATTACTCACAGTGGGGCGAGGTCAGCGCTTGGGTTTGTTTGCCGGCAGTGGGGTGGGTAAAAGTGTGTTACTAGGGATGATGACGCGTTATACCAAGGCCGATATTATCGTCGTGGGTTTAATTGGCGAAAGGGGACGGGAGGTTAGCGAGTTTGTACGAAAAACCTTGGGCCCAGAAGGCATGGCGCGCTCGGTGGTGGTTGCTTCGCCGGCCGATGATCCGCCGTTGATGCGGATGCATGGTGCGATGTTAGCAACTAGCATCGCTGAGTATTTTCGCGACCAGGGTAAAAATGTTTTATTGCTGATGGATTCTCTAACCCGTTATGCACAGGCGCAACGAGAAATAGCCTTGGCGATTAATGAGCCACCGGCAACGAAGGGTTATCCGCCGTCTGTGTTTAGTAAATTACCGAGCCTGGTGGAACGAGCGGGTAACTCTGATGTGGGTGAGGGTTCGATTACCGCCTTTTATACCGTATTAACTGAAGGTGACGACGCGAATGATCCCATTTCAGACGCTAGTCGAGCGATTCTTGATGGCCATGTGCACTTGTCGAGGGGCTTGGCCGAAGCGGGGCACTTCCCGGCGATAGATATGGAGGCTTCGGTCAGCCGCTTGATGAACGAAGTGGTGCCATTGGAGCACCAAGATATGGCGAGGACGTTTAAAAAGGTTAATTCAACGTATCAACAAAATGTTGATTTAATTAATGTGGGGGCGTACCAAGCGGGCTCTAACTCGCTGGTCGACCAGGCGATAGGCATGCATACGCCGATGTTGGACTTTTTACAGCAAGGGGCGCATGAAGCGGTAGACTTTTCACAAAGCCTTGCTGGGTTGCAGCAAGTGCTGGAACGAGGTCAGGTGTTAACACCGCCTGAAAATAGATCATGACGACAAAGCTAAAAAAATCCAAGCGCTTTCAGCCGGTGAAACAAATTGCGGAACATAAAGAGGCCGCCGCGGCCACCCAGATGCAACAATCAGCGCAAGCGCAGCAGGCATCTGTGCAACAGCTAAATCAATTGCAAGCCTATCGAGAAGACTATGTTTCGCAGTTTAAGACGAAAGGGAAGTCTGGTATGTCGGCGATGATGTTGCATGAATATCAGTCTTTTGTGCAAAAACTCGATCGGGCGATTGATGAGCAAACAAAGCACGTTAGTCAGGCTGGACAGCAGCTTGATGGGCATAAACAAGCGTTTAAACATAGCCATAGTCGGCGAAAAGTTGTCGATAAGCTCATTCATAAATCAAAAAAAGAAGAGGCCTTTGCCGCCGATAAGCAGGAGCAAAAGGTGGCCGACGACAGGGTTATTAAGGGGCGTCCACGTTAGCCATAAATACGGCTGATTTGCTTGTAGGGCACTGCTGGTCAGGGTTTTCGCGGTTATCTTTGGTTATTATCTGCGGCTATAAATTACTTCAGCTATCAGCTAAAGCTGCCCTCGATTAGAATTCTCCATGGAAAATGGCTTATAATGCGCCGATGAATATTTCAAATTTAATAGATCAAGGCCTTAACTTAATGATGCTTGGGATGGGGATGGTATTCTTCATCTTAGGTTTGTTGGTGATTATCATTAAAGTGGTTTCAAATATCCTTATGCGATATGAACCTACGGTAACTGGACCACAAGTTAAAACTCAAGGACCCGCCAAAATTGATGATGATGTCGTGACCGCGATATCTATTGCCATTCAACGTTTTCGTTCTAAATAATAAAAAATTATGACTAATCCATTAAAAATCACCGATGTTGTGCTGCGTGACGCGCATCAATCTTTGTTTGCAACGCGCCTGCGCATTGAGGACATGTTACCTATCGCCGAAAAGCTGGATAAAATTGGCTACTGGTCACTTGAAACCTGGGGTGGCGCAACGTTTGACGCCTGCATTCGTTATTTAGGCGAAGACCCATGGGAGCGTTTGCGGTTACTGAAACAAGCGATGCCTAATACCCAGCAGCAAATGTTATTACGTGGGCAAAACTTACTGGGTTATCGGCATTATGCTGATGACGTGGTGAATAAATTTGTTGAGCGTGCGGCAGACAATGGGATGGACGTTTTCCGTATCTTTGATGCGATGAATGATGTGCGTAACCTCGATACCGCGATCAAGGCAACAGTGGCTGTAGGTAAACACGCGCAAGGCACAATTTCTTATACCGAGAGTCCGGTACATACCCTCGATGGGTGGGTGACGATGGGCAAACAATTAGAAGATGCCGGTTGCCATTCGATTGCGATTAAAGATATGGCGGGTTTGTTGAAACCGTACGACGCGGAAGAATTGGTTAAACGTTTAAAAGCTTCGTGCGACGTACCTATCGCCCTGCATTGTCATGCGACGACAGGAATGAGCGTGGCAACATGTTTAAAAGCGGTCGATGCTGGACTAGACATGCTAGATACGGCGATCTCTTCAATGAGTATGACCTATGGTCATTCGCCGACCGAGACCTTCATTGCGATGTTAGAGGGTACGGACCGAGCAACTGGCTTAGATATTGAGAAAGTGGAAGAAATTGCCGCTTACTTTAGAGAAGTACGGCCTAAATATGCACAGTTTGAAGGTTCACTGAGAGGTGTAGACTCTCGGATTTTAATTGCTCAAGTGCCTGGTGGTATGTTGACCAACCTTGAAAGTCAGTTAAAACAGCAAAATGCAGGCGACAAGATTGATGAGGTGTTAGCCGAAATTCCAGCGGTGCGTAAAGACTTAGGTTATTTACCGTTGGTAACACCCACTTCACAGATTGTTGGCACTCAAGCGGTGATGAACGTGCTGATGGGTGAACGTTATAAATCGATCAGCAAAGAAACGGCCGGTGTATTAAAAGGCGAATATGGTTTAACTCCAGCGGCGGTGGATGCAGAATTGCAAACACGGGTTTTAGAAGGCGCCGAGGCGATTACTTGTCGCCCAGCTGATCTGATTGATGATGAATTAGATCAATTGCTTGTCGAGTTGGAAACCAAGGCAAAAGAAGACAGCTTGGAGCTTGCCGAGCACGTCATCGATGATGTGCTGACCTATGCTTTATTTCCGCAAGTGGGTTTGGACTTCATTAAAAATAGAAATAACCCAGATGCGTTCGAACCTGTGCCAAGTGGTGTGACGACGGTTAGCAGCGAAGCTAAGGCGAATGAAAACTATGATGTTGAGGTTAATGGCAAGCTTTATCAGGTCGAAGTCGGCCCGAGTGGCAGCATTGAAAACCTAGTCGCGGCGCAGTCAGCGATACCCGTTGCCGCTCCGGCTCCGAGTCAGCCTGCGCCAGCGGGCCCTTATTGCCAGAACGACCCATTAATCTCACCGATGGCGGGCAATATCATCAGGATTGCAGTCGCTAGAGGCGATGATGTGCATGAAGGTGACGTGGTGATTATTCTGGAAGCGATGAAAATGGAAACGGAAATAAGGGCTCATATGGAAGGTCAGATTTCAGATATTTTTGTTAAAGAAGGCGAGTCCATTCCAGCGGGCGCACCTTTAATTCTAATTTGCTAAGGTAAATAAAAATGGACAGTGGTGTACTACAAATTTGGCAATCAACAGGGATTGCTAATTTCGAATGGGGTAATCTGTTAATGATAGCCATCGGCTTATTGTTAATATACTTGGCGATTGCTAAGAATTTTGAACCCTTATTATTATTGCCGATTGGTTTTGGTGGGATTTTGGCCAATATTCCGATTGCCGGTATCAGTGGGCCGGATGGTTTGCTGGGTATTTTGTACCATATGGGGGTTGATACGGGCTTGTTTCCGCTATTAATCTTCATGGGGGTTGGGGCCTTAACCGACTTCGGGGCCTTGATCGCGATGCCGAGCCTATTGGTGCTTGGCGCAGCAGCCCAGTTTGGTATCTTTGCGACCTTGATCGGTGCTTTGGCGATGAACCTCATTCCAGGCATGGAGTTTAGCTTGTCCGATGCCTCCGCCATTGCCATTATTGGTGGTGCCGATGGACCGACGGCAATTTTCTTAGCCTCGAAACTAGCCCCTGATTTATTGGGTGCTATTGCGGTAGCTGCTTACTCTTATATGGCCTTAGTGCCGCTGATTCAGCCTCCTATTATGCGAGCGCTGACCACCGAGGCTGAGCGTAAGGTTGAAATGAAGCACTTACGCCACGTGAGTAAGAAAGAACGAATCGTCTTTCCGCTTATCGTACTCACCGTGGTTATTTTGTTTTTACCCGCGTCGGCACCGTTGATTGGTATGTTGGCCTTCGGTAATTTAATGCGTGAAAGTGGGGTGGTCGATCGTTTGAGCTCAACCGCGCAGAATGAGTTAATTAATATCGTGACGATTTTCTTAGGCCTAGCAGTCGGCTCTAAATTGTCGGCTGATAAATTCTTAAATGCTGAAACACTGGGTATCTTGGTGCTGGGTATGGCGGCGTTTTCAATTGGTACCGCCGGTGGTCTGTTGATGGGTAAAGTGATGCATAGACTTACGGGTGGCCGAGTTAATCCGTTAATTGGTGCGGCTGGTGTGTCGGCGGTTCCTATGGCGGCTCGAGTCGTTAATAAGGTTGGTCAGGAATCGAATCCGCATAACTTCTTGTTAATGCATGCGATGGGGCCTAACGTGGCTGGAGTGATTGGCTCCGCGGTTGCGGCGGGTGTGTTATTAGCGATTGTTGGTGACTAAGGCTTAACGAACCAACATTAGACCCGCATCACTAAGCGAGTTTAATGTTGGAGAAGTCTGCTTCTGCCGCTATCTGGATTGCTGTCAATGACGTGACGCTCATTTAGCTAGCGGTTTGTGCTGATGACGACCGCCTTTTTCGTATGTGGCGAATGATGGCAATAAAAACCCATACTTGATGATGTCAGTACGCCAACAATAATGGCGCACTAATATACGATTAATTAATCCGCTAACGCATGAACATAATACGTCTCGCCCCTCGTGAATAAAACAAACTGTATACATACGCTATCTGTTGCGCCGATGATGGAGTGGACGGATCGACATTGCCGTTATTTTCACCGAATTTTATCGCCAAACTCTTTGTTATACACCGAGATGGTCACCACTGGTGCTTTGTTATACGGTGATCGGCAACGCTTTTTATTACGTGATGACTTTGAGCAAAGCGTCGCCTTGCAGCTAGGCGGTAGTGACCCTGCAGCGATGACTATGTCGGCTAAATTTGCTCAGGATGCCGGCTTTCACGAGGTGAATATTAATGTTGGCTGCCCGAGTGATCGGGTGCAAAGCGGTCGCATTGGCGCGTGTTTGATGGCCGAAGCCGAATTAGTGGCGCAATGCGTGGCTGAGATGCGCGCGAAGGTGGATATACCGATAACGGTTAAAACGCGTATTGGTATCGATGACGAGGACTCACTGCAGTTTTTGTTGGACTTCGTTGGCACGGTTAGCGAGGCTGGCTGTGATACCTTTATTATTCATGCCCGCAAGGCGATTTTACAAGGTTTATCGCCGAAGGAAAATAGAACCATACCCCCGTTGAATTATCCGCGCGTTTATCAGCTGAAAGCGACGTTTCCCGAATTAACGGTGGTGCTCAATGGAGGGGTCAATAGCATAGACGGCATTCAGCAGCACTTGCGCTTACTGGACGGGGTTATGATTGGCCGTGAAGCCTATCATAACCCGTTCTTTTTGACCCAGGTCGAGCAACAGTTGTTTGCGCAGGCACCTACGACAAGGCTGGCGGTACTCGAACGTTTTATCCCTTATATCGAACGACAACTGAGTTTAGGGGTTCGTTTGCAGAATATCACCCGACATATTCTCGGTTTGTTTGCTGGTCAAGCCGGCGGTAAGCACTGGCGTCGCTACCTAAGCGATCACGCTCGATTGAAAAACGCTGGTCCAGAGGTGTTGTTAGAGGCGTTCGATGCAATGAAACCCCATAACTCCGATTTAGACGCTGGCGCTAGCAGTAATTAATTAGCTCGAAGCGAACGATTAAACGGTATACTTTTTAACATTATTAATTTTATTTAGACGCATGGAAAAACTGTACAAACAAATTATTTCTGATATCGGTGAAGATGTAGAGCGCCAAGGCTTAGTGGATACACCGAAACGGGCGGCAAAAGCGATGTCATTTTTAACCAGCGGCTATGGTGAAAGCTTGGATGACATCGTCAATGGCGCCGTTTTTGATTCCGCTGCGGATGATATGGTGATCGTTAAAAATATCGAATTGTATTCGATGTGTGAACACCATTTACTGCCATTTATTGGTAAGTGTCACGTCGCATACTTACCCGACGGTAAAGTGTTAGGCTTATCCAAGGTCGCGCGTATCGTTGATATGTATGCACGACGGTTGCAAATTCAGGAACAACTCACCACCGAAATAGCCGACTCAATTCTACAAGTGACCGAGGCTAAGGGAGTGGCGGTTGTCGTTGAAGCGCAGCACTTATGTATGATGATGCGAGGAGTAGAAAAACAAAACTCACAAATGACAACCTCAAGCATGTTAGGGCAATTTCGGCATAATTCTGAAACCCGCGCAGAGTTCTTGAGCTTGCTTAGGATGGGACAATAAAGGCAAGCCTATATGCAAAAGACAGCCGTTGTACTGATTAATTTAGGAACGCCAGAAGCACCGACCGAAGAGGCTGTTCGAGAATACTTACGTGAGTTTTTATCAGATCCACGGGTGGTGACCATTCCGCGCTTCATTTGGTGGTTCATCCTTAATTTTATCGTATTAAAAAAGCGACCGGCTATATCGGCTAAGGCTTATCAGTCCATTTGGACGGATCAAGGTTCGCCGCTGATGTCGAATTCTAAGGCGATTAGAGACGGCCTGCAGAACCAGGCTGATCAGCAAGCGGCAGGGGAATATGAATTTACCCTAGCGATGCGCTATGGGCAGCCATCGATTAGCTCTGCGATAGAAACGATTAAGCAACAAGGTGCCGATAAGCTCATCGTGTTACCGCTATATCCGCAATACGCCACGTCTAGTACAGGTACGGCCTTGGAGGCATTTAAGCAAGGTTATGAGTCGTGGCCGGATGCACCGACGAGTCATAGTGTGGTGGAGTATCACGCGGATCAGGCTTATATTGCTGCTTTGGCGGATAGCATTCAGCGCTCTTGGGCGGATCATGGTCGTGCCGAGTGTTTGCTGATGTCGTTTCACGGCGTGCCTGAGCGGACAATTACCCAAGGTGATCCTTATTTGGCACAGTGTCGGCAAACGGCGCAATTATTGGCTGATAAATTGGCTTTGAAACCAGCGCAGTGGCGCTTGGTTTTTCAATCGCGTTTTGGCCGGGCCAAGTGGATTCAGCCCTATTGTGTGGAAACCTTGCAGCGTTTGCCGCAAGAAGGGATTAGCAGTGTCGACGTGGTTTGCCCAGGTTTTGCCGCTGATTGTTTGGAAACCTTGGAAGAAATGGCTTTACAAAATCGTGAGGTGTTTATGCAGGCTGGTGGTGAGGGCTATCGTTATATTCCAGCTTTGAATGATGATGTTAAGCATATCGGGGCACTTTTTGCCTTGGTAGCTAGTCATAATGATAAAAGCCATAAACAGGAGAGCGCGTAATGTCTAAGTTTTTTGGTCGAGGCTCTGACTGTGCTTTTTGCCGGATGATGCGCAGCATGTCATTTAGTGGCATTGGGGCGGCATTGGGCGCGGGTATCGGTTACTTATTAGAGTTGCCCAAGGCGGATGTCTGGATGTGTGCTATTGGCGGGGCTTTTGTGATGGTGTTTTTGGTGTTAAAAAAATTGGAGAAGTTATGAGGTTACTACTGCTGGTTGCGGTTCTTTTACTCAGTGTAGGCTGTTCGGAAGAACAACAAAATAAAATTTCACGTTTTGGTGTTAGCTGGTTGGAAGGTGACTATAAGGTGACTTTTTATGAAGGTTCGCATAAAAAAGAATGGTTGTTACTGGATGGTAAAGTGACCTCTGATCCTCAGAAGGGTTATTACTTTTTCTGGGTGAAAGTCGGCGGAAAGAGTAAGTACGTACAGGTGCCTATCTCCCGTACCACGATAGAAGAGATATAAGCCTAAACGATGTGTGAATTACTGGGCATGAGTGCCAATGTGCCGACCGATATCTGTTTCAGTTTTAGTGGTCTGGTGAAGCGAGGTGGTGATACGGGCGTGCATCGTGATGGTTGGGGTATTGCCTTTTATGAGGGTAAGGGTTACCGCTCTTTTCATGACCCCATTGCCAGCGTGGACTCTGAGGTTGCTAAGTTCATTCAAAGTTATTCAATTAAGAGTAGCCAAGTGATCTGCCATATTAGAAAGGCCAACCGGGGGCGTGTGAGTCTGGAAAATACTCACCCATTTTCACGTGAGTTATGGGGGCAAGTGTGGTCGTTTGCCCATAATGGTCAGCTCAAAGGCATTAAGAAAAAACAGCTGTTGAATTACCTGCCTGTTGGTAGTACCGACAGCGAACACGCGTTTTGTTGGGTTCTTGGGCGCTTACGTGACGAGTTTCCAGTTAAGCCTAAGAGTAAGGTGGCGTTACGGCGTTGTATCCAACGCCTGTTTCGAGAGTTGGCCCAGCTCGGGGTTTTTAACGTGCTGATGAGTGATGCGCAGAGCTTATACACGTATTGCAGCACAAAACTGTCGTGGTTAACGCGTCAGGCACCGTTCGACAGCGCACGTTTACTGGACGCGGATGTGTCGATCGATTTTAAGCAAGAGACATCGTCTAATGATGTCGTAACGGTGATAGCAACCGAACCGTTAACCTCGAACGAACAATGGACGCAGATGGTGGTGGGCGAGTTTAGCCAGTTCCGCCTGGGCCGTAAAGAGTTTACTCAACTCAGCTAGTGACCAAAGAATAGTTGTTGGGTGATGCTGAGCTCTTGTTGTACTTCATTGCTGATAAGAGGAAGTAGTCTGTAAGGTATTCCTAGCTGTAACCACTGAGGGTCTTCGGGGGGGAGTTCGAGCATGATGCTCTGCTCAGAGCTTGTGTCGAGTCGACTGAGTCTATTGGCAAGGTGAATGATTAGTGTTTCTTCGAGGTGATTGGTTGCCAATTCCGGCTGGTGATGGAATTCGGCCGCAGATTGAATCGATTCTGGGATTTTCCATAGATCTAGCAAGGCACCGCCAACCTCGGCATGGTTGAAACCAAAGGTGCTTTTTTCTGCCTCAAGTTCACTGCCCGATTTGGCTTCGGCTAATAAAGCCGCCGCACGAGCTAAGTCAGGCGCTTTGCTATACATGATCAATCGTCCAATATCATGTAATAAACCGCTGACAAATGCCGATGATAGTTGGCGTTTCTTGGGGTGTTCGTTGGCGAGGTGCTTGGCAAATAAAGCCGTTTCTAGGCTATGTGTCCAAAATGCATCCATGTCGAAGGTCGTGTGCGGGATGTTTGAAAACTGATCCACGACACTGGTGCTCATGACCAGTAAGCGTATTTCACTACCGCCCATAATTGTAATGGCATGGTCGATAGATTTGACTGTCGCTGGGAAACCAAAAAAAGCTGAGTTCACTATTTTTAGCATGCGAGCAGATAAGGCGGGATCTTGTTGAATGATGGCAGCTATATCGGCGGCATTATTATTTTCATCGTCTAGCGCTTGGCTTATCCGCATAAATATTGCGGGTGGGGAAGATAATTCAATATCGCCAGCTAAAAAGTCTTTAATGCTTGCTGTCATCTAGGTTGTCCTTTGACAATTATAAGTAGTTAATACGGTTAATTCCTGAAAATAGGCTAGTCTTCGGGGTGCTTACTAAAGATGTTCATTATGGGCTACATTCTATGGGGTTGTGATCAATAGAATCAAGTGCTTGAGTGAGTTTTGTAATGTTTTTGTTGACAGGCTGTCTAGGCAACCTATAAGGTGATTGTTAGGAAATGATTTCCTATGGTTTTCGTTCAGGATGAGCAGGTGGTTTCGTTGAGAGGTTTTGGCGGTTTTGAATGAGAGATTATGTGAAATGATACAGATCGAGCGATTGAAAACACAGCATATTTTACTTGTTGAGCACGATGCTGAGCGTTTATCTACCTTACAAAATATATTATCCGCAGCCGGTTACCGAAAACTGCTATGTGCCTCAAGCCAAGACGAGGTCTTTGCGTTGGTACGCCCTTTTCAAGGGAGGGTTCATGAGCTGGGCGCAATCTTATTAAATTATGAGCTGCCACAATCAAATACCTTAAAGCTCTGTCAGATCCTGACAACACTGGATGGGCACGAGGGTATTCCGTTGATTTTTCTGGCGGATGAAAATATTAATCTCGATGATGATCTTATCAGTACCTGCCATAAGGCTAATGCAGCCACCATTGTGCACCACCCTGCCGAAGCAAAAGATTTAACGCCATTAATTAACCTAGCCTTATCGTTAAAAAGTGAACGTGATGAGCGTATTACGAATGAAGAAAAGTTGCTGCATGAATTATCCGAGCGGCGCATTATGGAAGCTCGCTTGCAATACTTAGTGGCGCACGATGAGCTCACCGGGCTATCGAATCGTAGCGGTCTAGAAAAGGCAGTCGATTTTGCTATTTTGCGCTGTAATAACTTTAAGCAGCATGGCGCTTTGTTGGATATTGATTTAGATCAGTTTAAGGTGGTCAATGATATCGAAGGGCATGAAACCGGCGATTGTTTGTTGGTTGAAATAGCGACCTTGATTCGTTCTACTCTGGACGCTGATGCCTTTATTTCTCGTGTAGGCTCAAATCTGTTTCAGGTGTTATTGAGTAAGACCTCCGAACAAGAGGCCTTAGATATCGCTGAGCGCCTTAGACTAAAGATTGATGAGTTTGACTTTAAGGCGGGCAGCAATGTTTATAATGTTTCGGCGAGTATTGGGGTGGCAATTTTAGCGCCCATGAAAAAAATAAGGCGGCCGAGTGAGCTGATGTCAAAAGCCGATCATGCTTGTTATACCGCGAAGACCTTAGGCAGAAATAGAGTGAATTTGTTTGAGGGTGAAAATGAACAGCTAGCTAGTTTACGAGATGATGCTCAATGGGTGCCGAGGATTAGACGAGCCTTAAGAGAGGATGCGTTTCAATTAGTGTTTCAGCCGGTTGTCAACGCGAGTGATGGGCATATTTCGCACTATGAAACGTTGTTGCGAATGATCGATGATAGCGGTGAGTTATTAAGCCCCGTGAAGTTCATTCCGGTTGCGGAAAGGATGGGCTTGATAAACCAAATTGATTTATGGGTGGTTTCTCACGTGATCGATTATATTGCTGGTTTAGATAAAGATCAGGAAGATGTTTGTTTTACGGTTAATTTATCAATCCATGCCCTACAAGGAGATTTTTTGTTGCCAGCGTTGCGGCAGAAACTAGAAACGAGTTGGATTTCTCCTGCGCGTTTAACCTTTGAAATTACCGAAACGGCGGCGGTCTCAAATTTTGAAAAGACCCGAAAAATGGTGTCTAGGATACGGGCATTAGGCTGCCGGTTTGCTCTAGATGATTTCGGTGCGGGTTTTAGTTCATTTAATTATTTGAAGAACTTCCCTGTGGACTATTTGAAAATAGATGGGCAGTTTATTAATAACTTGGCGCTAGACCCGGCGGATCAAGTATTAGTGAAGTCGATGATCGATATTGCTCATAGCTTGGGTAAAAAGGCAATTGCCGAGTATGTGTCGAATCCTGAGATACTGAGGATCTTACAAGAGTTTGGTGTTGATTATGTACAGGGTTATTTGTTAGGTAAGCCAGAAAAGGAATTGTTGGCAGAAAAATACATTAGCTTACATGAGCTAATGAATCAGCCCTTGGATGTGAAGGAATTACTCGCCACCTAGGCATCGGTTTATGACATGATGGAGTTCGTGTTTCACGGGTTTTACTGTGACACTTTGTTAACCAGTAAACCTGATGATGGCCAAGCCAAAAAGTAAACCGAAAAAAGCAAAAAAAAACCTTAGCCACAGTGCTGTTAAACAAGATCGTCGTTTATTCAAGCGCCTGTTTGCTTGTTTGTTGATAGGATTTTTGTTGGTTTTTTCCATCTACAGTGCTTACCTCGATAATATCGTTAAAACTCAGTTTGAAGGTAAGCGTTGGGAGTTAGCGGCGCGTGTTTATGCCAACCCGGTTGATATCTATCAAGGCTTAACACTCTCAGCTAGTCAGCTTGAGTCCTTATTAAATGATCTGCACTATCAATACTCTAACAAGCTCCCATCGACTGGAACATACTATCGTTCTGGCGATGTTTTTAGTATTAGAACACGGGGCTTTGAGTTTTTTGATGGTCGAGAAGCGTCCAGCCGTATTCGCATTCGCTTGCAAGATAATATGGTGTCATCGATAAGGAAGCTGGGTTCGGCTACCGATGTGGCTTTGCTGCGTTTAGAACCGGTGCAAGTTGGCAGTTTTTACCCCAAGCATAAAGAAGACCGCTTATTAGTAAAAATAAGCGAGGTGCCGCGAACCCTAATTGATGGCCTTATTACGATCGAAGATCGAGATTTTTATCAGCATTATGGGATATCTATAAAATCAATTCTCCGTGCGCTTTGGGTCAATATTCAAGCCGGCGGCGTAGTTCAAGGGGGGAGTACGTTAACTCAGCAGTTGGTGAAGAACTTTTACCTGAGTTCGGAGCGGAGTCTTTGGCGAAAAATAAAAGAGGCCATGATGGCGCTGATACTGGAGTTTCGTTATCAAAAAGACGATATTTTAGAAGCGTATATTAACGAGGTGTTTTTAGGCCAAGACGGGGAGCGTTCGATTAATGGCTTTGGTATGGCCAGCGTATTCTATTTCAATAAACCGTTAATCGAGTTGAAGCCGCACCAGGTCGCTTTATTGGTGGGCTTGGTAAAAGGGCCGTCTTATTACGACCCACGGCGGCAGCCGCAGCGCGCGCTGAAACGTAGAAACCTAGTGTTGGGTGAAATGGTCAGTGAGGGAGTGTTGCCGCCGCAACAGCGTAATATTGCTCAGCGTTATGGCGTCGATATTTCACCGATTAAGCGGCTCAGCAGTTCGCGCTTTCCGGCATTCTTAGACTTGGTGAAGCGTCAGTTAAGCCGAGACTATCAGGAGGAAGAACTGCGTTCGGATGGTTTGAATATTTTTTCCACCCTAGACTACAGTTTACAAACACAGGCAGAAAAAATATTTAAACAGACGCTGTATTCCTTGAATAAACGATACGGAATTGAACAAGGGAAACTGCAGGGCGCGATGGTTATTACGCGTCGTGAAGGCGGTGAGGTGGTTGCCGTTATTGGTGATAGGAATCCCCGTTTCGATGGTTTTAATCGTGCCTTGGATGCGATTAGGCCCATTGGTTCCTTGGTTAAACCCGCAGTGTATTTAACTGCGTTATCACAGCCGAGTCGATATACCCTGACAAGTCTTATTGACGATAGCTCGATTAGTTTGAAACAGCAATCGGGGGAGTTATGGCAGCCCCAAAATTACGATAAACAAGAACACGGTGCGGTTTCTTTGCGCAGCGCCTTGGCGCATTCTTATAATCTAGCGACGGTCAGGTTGGGGATGGCATTAAAGGTTCCGCGGGTGAAGAGAACCTTAGAAGTGTTAGGGCTACGGCGTCCGATCGAACCATACCCATCGTTATTGCTGGGGGCGTTATCGTTGTCTCCAGTGGAGGTCGCGCAAATGTATCAGACCTTGGCGGGGGAAGGGTTCTTCACCCCATTGCGCTCAATCCAGTCGGTGACGGCTAATGATAATATGGCCTTGCAACGTTATGCTTTAAATGTGCGGCAAGTGGCTAACCCATCGGCGGTGTATTTACTCAATACGGCGTTACAAGGGGTGATGAACGAGGGTACCGGCCGCTCGGCGTATCAGTATTTGCCGGCAGATTACGGTTTGGTGGGGAAAACGGGTACCACCGATGAGTTGAGAGATAGTTGGTTTGCCGGTTTTAGCGGTGATTACCTAGCGGTGGTATGGCTGGGTAGGGATGACAATAAACCGTCAAAATTGACCGGTGCGAGTGGTGCCTTGAAGGTCTGGTCGAAAGTTATGCAAGCCATTTCTAAGCAGCCGGTACATTTAACCCAGCCCGATGATGTGGAGTATAGCTGGGTGGACCCTTTCGGCCGCCGAGCTAATGAGTTTTGTGCGGATGCTGTACAATACCCGTATATTAAAGGTTCGGCTCCGCTTGAAGACTCTCCTTGTGTCGGGGCTATCGGTGAAACCTTAGAGCGTGCAGGTAATTGGTTTAATGATTTGATGAATAGCAGATAAATGAATATAAAATTAATGTGTTTGGCTTGTTTGGGCTTACTCAGCGGCTGCGCAGACTTGTCAATGTATAACCAAACGCCTGCTCCCATTGGTGGTTCGGCGCCGATGGAACAAGCCCCATCTCAGCGTGTGCCGGTGACGGTGAAAACCTTTCCACTGGATAGCGATACGGTCAGTGATTACAGGCCGCAGCCTGAGATTCAGCGCAGCGTACAAAAACCGGCGGTTATTGCTTTATTGGACGGTGCTCAGCAGTTTAGTGCGCAAGGGCAATATAGTTTGGCTGCCGCCAAAATGGAACGTGCGATACGCATATCACCGAGGGACCCGCTGGTTTGGCATCATTTGGCAAAAATCCGCATCGCCCAGCAACAGTATGAATTAGCCATCAGTTTGGCGAAAAAGTCTAACCTATTAGCGGCCCATGACCGAATGCTACAACGTAATAATTGGTTAATAATAGCCGAGAGCTTTAACTACTTGGGGCAGACTGGATCGGCTAACAAGGCTCAGCAGCAAGCAGCACGTCTACTTTAGGATGACGGCGACAAACATTTATTCAGTCGAGAAACTGATTGAGCAAGCGAGGCAACTGGCGGCAGACTTTAAACAAATGACGGGTAAGCCCTTGCCGGGTGTTAGCAATGAGATCGCCGAGCACGATGCGGTGAAGTTGTTAGGCCTAGAGTTATGTGAGGACCGTAGCCATGGTTTTGATGCGAGGCGTGTATCAACAACGGTTGGACCGCAACGGGTGCAAATTAAAGCACGGGCGATATTTAATGATAATTATCGCGGGCAGCGGCTGGGTCAGCTCAAGTTTGATAAAGAATGGGACTCAGTGGTATTGGTTTTAATGAATGAGCGTTATCAGGCGTTTGAAATATTAGAAGCGAGGCGCGAAGAAATCGTCGATAATATCAATGATAACCCCAGTCGGAGCAAACGCGGGGCGATGTCGGTGGCAAAATTTCGCAATATTGCGACTTTGGTTTGGACCCTAGAAGAGGGTTTGGATCGTGCGGCTTGGCATGATTAGCTTACATTAAGTCTATAGGTATTCTTTTGCACGATCTCGATTCTATCTTTGGCTCCGACGGTGAGCTGGTCAACCATATCAAAGGCTTTCAAGCGCGTGAAGGTCAACTATCGATGGCGAAAGCCATCGAGCGGGCGATAAACCAGCGGCGGCACTTGGTGGCCGAAGCAGGCACAGGTACCGGTAAAACCTTTGCTTACCTGATCCCGGCGATGTTATCGGGCAAAAAAACCATTATTTCTACCGGTACGCGTAACTTACAAGATCAAATTTTTGAGAAGGATTTTCCTCTGGTACGTGATGCACTCAATGTGCCGGTGCAAGGGGCGGTGCTGAAAGGCCGGGCGAATTACCTATGTCTGTATCGCCTTGAGCAGGCGCAGCAGCAAACCATCGGTTTCGATAAGGAGTCGGCGACCCAGCTAGGCGATATTCAGCGCTGGTCACGGCAAACCCGTGAGGGCGATATTGTAGAGGTTGCTAGCGTAGCCGAAGACTCGCCCATTTGGCAGCAAGTCACCTCAACGGCGGATAATTGTGTCGGCCAAGATTGCCCAATGCTGGCGGAGTGTTTTCCGATGAAAGCGCGGCGAGTCGCCCAAGAGGTAGATGTCTTAATCGTCAATCACCACTTATTATGTGCAGATTGGTCGTTAAAAGATGATGGTTTTGGCCAGTTATTGCCTGAAGCTGAGCTGATTATTGTGGATGAAGCGCACCAGCTGATTGATACCGCCTCACGTTTTCTTGGGGTGTCGGTGAGTGCACGGCAAATCTTGAACTTATTGACGGATATCAGTAGTGAACAATTAAAGGTCGCTTCTGATATGCCGGGTTTGATCGACTTAACCCACGTGTTGAATGAGGATATACGCGAAATGCGCAAGCTGATGCCGGAGCAATCGCAAAAGGGTTCGTGGGTGGAGTTGGCTGAAATGGCTGGTTTTGTCGATGGCTTAGAGTGTTTGATTGAGCGTTTAGAAAAACTGTTTAATGTGCTCACCGAGGTGGCGGTACGCTCGAAGGGTTTAGAGGCGTGCTGGAAGCGTTGTGAGGATATTTTATTGCGGCTACGTTTGTTTACCCAGAGTGAGCAAAAAAACTGGATACAATGGTTTGAGTCATTCAACCGAACCTTCAGCTTTCATCGAACGCCTTTAGATATTTCGAAAACCTTTGCCAGTTTTGCGTTTGCTAGCGAGGCGAGCTGGGTATTTACCTCGGCGACCTTGTCGGTGAATAATAAATTTGATTTTTTTACCCAGCGTTTAGGTCTGCAAGACGCCGATAATGGTATGTGGGATAGCCCATTCGATTATGTTCATCAAGCCCTGATGTATGTGCCGGAAGGATTGCCTGAACCACGCGACCGGCACTATACGGAGGTGATGATTGAAAAAATCATCCCGGTATTGGAAGCCAGCGAAGGACGGGCGTTTATCTTATTTACCAGTCACCGAGCGTTGCGCGAAGCGGCCAGCTTATTAATGGCGAAAACCGACTTTACTCTACTCGTACAAGGCGAACTGCCTAAGCAGCAAATGCTGGATAGATTTCGTAGTACGACACGAGCGGTACTGTTAGGCACGGCCAGTTTTTGGGAAGGGGTCGATGTGCGGGGCGACGCCTTGTCTTGCGTCATTATCGATAAGTTACCGTTTACCTCGCCAGGGGACCCCGTGACGAAGGCTAGGCTCGAGCATATGACCGCCAATGGCCAGTCGCCGTTCGCTGAATTTCAGCTGCCCTCGGCTGCGTTGACCTTAAAACAGGGTGTCGGGCGCCTCATTCGCGATGTTGAAGATACGGGCTTATTGGTGTTATGTGACCCGCGTTTATCCAGTAAGGCTTATGGCAAGGTATTCGTCAGTTCCTTACCCGCGATGCCGATTACCCAAGAGATGAAGGACGTGAACCGTTTCTTTCGTCGCATCAATAAGAAAAAACTCAGTAAATTAGCATGAAAATTTTAGCAATAGAAACGGCCACTGAAGCGTGTTCAGCAGCCCTACTCATCGATGGTGAGGTGATTGAGCGTTTCCAAGTCGCGCCCCGTGAACACGGTAATTTGATTCTGCCGATGGTGGATGAGCTCATACAGGAAGCCGGTTTGTCGCTAGCGCAAATGGACGCCTTAGCGTTTGGCCGAGGCCCAGGTTCTTTTACTGGGGTGCGGATGGCCACGGGGGTTATTCAAGGGCTGGCTTTTTCTGCTGATTTGCCGGTGGCGGCGGTATCGACCTTAGCGGCAGTGGCGCAACAAGTGGCGGCCGAGGCGGCAGGAAAAACCATTTATAGTGCGCTGGATGCGCGTATGGGCGAGGTTTACTGGTGTGAGTACCGGCAGCACAATGGTTATGTACAAGCCGTGTCAGATGAACGGGTCATTGCTCCCAATAAATTGCAGGTTGAATCGGCCTGTGCTGCGATCGGTATTGGTCATGGCTGGGATACCTACGGCGAGGAATTACGCAAAATAGTGCAAGCGGAGCAGTTAAACTTATTGCCTAAAGCCTTGCCTAGGGCTAGAGAAGTCGCTTTATTAGCGTTGAAAATGGTCGAAAGCGGGCAAATCGTTAGTGCAGAAAATGCATTGCCGGTGTATTTACGCGATAATGTCGCAAAGAAAAAGGCGCAACAATAAGCATGGCTCAATATTTTACAATTCACCCAGACAACCCGCAGCAGCGCTTGATCGCGCAAACCGTTGATATTATTCGTCGGGGCGGGGTGATCGCTTACCCAACCGATTCGTCTTATGCGCTAGCTTGCGGTTTAGGGAATAAGCAAGCGATAGAACGTATTCGAAAAATCAGACGGGTTGACGATAAACACAACTTTACTTTGCTATGCCGTGACCTGGCGGATATCTCTACCTATGCGCAGGTCAATAATGATACCTATCGTTTACTGAAGGGGTTGACCCCGGGTGCGTTTACCTTTGTGTTAAAGGCGACCAAAGAGGTGCCCCGTAAATTACAGCACCCGAAAAGGAAAACCGTCGGCATTCGAGTCCCCGACAATTTGGTGGCGCAACAGATTCTTGAGTTGTTAGCCGAGCCGATGCTTACCAGTACCTTGATTTTGCCGGATGAAACGGAGGCGATTGCAGATCCTTTCGATATTAACGAGGCGTTGGGTAAGCAGTTAGACTTGGTGGTCGATGCGGGGGTTATTCCATATCAACCAACCACGATGGTGGTTTGGGATAATGACTTTCCGCAAGTGGTGCGTGAAGGCAAAGGTGAAGCTGACTTTATCGCGCGCAAGGACGATTAGGGCGATGGGCGACTTGACAATATTGGAGCGTATTGCGGTATGGGCTTTGCCGGTTATTTTTGCGATTACCGTGCACGAAGTGGCGCATGGCTGGGTGGCGAATAAATTGGGCGATAATACCGCTAAGAAACTCGGGCGTTTAACACTCAATCCTATTAGTCATGTCGACCTGATCGGTACCATCATCGTACCGGCCGTTTTATTGTTTCTCGGTGGTTTTATGTTTGGTTGGGCCAAGCCGGTGCCGGTTAACTGGAATAACTTAAAAAACCCGAAGCACGATATGGTTTACGTAGCGATTGCTGGGCCTATGGCTAATTTAGTGATGGCAATCATGTGGGCGGCTTTGCTAAAACTCGGTTATCTGATCAGTGGCGGTAATGAAGCGATATCCCTCGGGCTTATTTATATGGGGCACGCCGGAGTGATTATTAACTTGGTTTTGATGGTGCTTAATTTATTACCGCTATTACCATTAGATGGTGGGCGCGTGTTAGCGGGTTTATTGCCGCAGAAAGCGAGTTATCAGTTTAGTAAACTCGAACGTTTAGGTTTTCCATTGCTAATCGTTATAATTGCAACTGGGTGGTTGTCTAAAATATTGACGCCGCCCGTTTATTTTTTACAAACCGGCATTTTTAATGTGTTCGGTATCTAGGAGGAAGTGTGAGTTCAGAAGTACCAGCGCAGTATCGTCGGGTGTTATCCGGTATGCGACCTACCGGTCAATTACATTTAGGTCATTATCACGGTGTGCTCAAAAATTGGGTTGAGCTACAGCAGGAATATAAGTGTTATTTCTTTGTTGCCGATTGGCATGCGCTGACGACACACTACGAAGACCCATCGGTTATCGCCAGCAGTACTTGGGATATGGTGATTGATTGGCTTGCTGCCGGGGTGGATCATGGCTTGGCGGACTTGTTTATTCAATCGAGCATCCCCGAACACGCTGAACTGCATCTACTATTGTCGATGATGACACCGCTAGGCTGGTTAGAGCGGGTGCCAAGTTTCAAAGATCAACAAGAAAAGCTGAAAGAAAAAGATTTGGCTACCTATGGCTTTTTAGGTTACCCCTTGTTACAAAGCGCTGACATTCTAATGTACAAAGCGGGTTTGGTGCCGGTGGGTGCAGATCAGGTTGCGCACGTTGAGTTAACCCGTGAGGTGGCTAGACGTTTTAATTATTTATATGGTCGTGAACCAGACTTTGAAGAAAAGGCTGAAGCGGCGATTAAAAAAATGGGTAAGAAGAACGCTAAAATGTTCAATAAGCTACGTTCGGCTTATCAAGAGAATGGTGACCAAGAGGCGTTAGGTGTTGCTCGAGCCTTATTAGAGGCGCAACAAAATATTACCGTGGGTGATAAAGAACGTTTATTTGGTTATTTGGAAGGCACTGGCCGAGTGGTATTGCCTGAACCGAAGGCTTTATTAACGAAGGCGTCAAAGATGCCGGGGCTCGATGGGCAGAAGATGTCGAAATCGTATAATAATACGATTGCGCTGCGTGATAAGCCTGGCGATGTGGAAAAGAAGTTGCGCACGATGCCTACAGACCCAGCACGGGTACGTAGAACCGACCCCGGTGAGCCGAGTAAGTGCCCGGTTTGGCAGTTTCACGAGATTTACTCCGATGAAGGCGTTCGTGACTGGGTTCAAGAAGGCTGCCGCACCGCAGGTATCGGTTGCCTTGATTGCAAACAACCGGTGATTGATGCGGTATTGCGTGAATTGAAACCGATGCAAGAGCGCGCAAAAGAATATACCGAGCAACCTGAGTTGGTGCGTGCGATCATTCATGAAGGTACCGAAAAAGCACGGGATGTTGCAAAAGATACCTTAGATGAAGTGAAAGCGGTGATGGGGATGAAAATCGTTTAATCGATATTTACTCTGCTTAAACAAAGAAAAAGGGCGAGCAATCAGCCCTTTTTTTATTTGTTGAGCACCGCGCACTAAAGCGAACTATATTATTAAAACAATGAGAGGTCATACAATGTCAGAATTTAACAATGTCACGATTATAAAAAAAGCGAATGTCTATTTCGATGGTAAGGTTGTTAGTAGAACGGTGAGGTTTGCCGACGGTTCGACCAAAAGCCTAGGTTATATGATGCCGGGTGAATATAACTTTGATACCCAAGCAGCCGAAGTGATGGAGATTTTAGCGGGTGAGTTAGATGTATTATTACCTGGTAAGGAACAATGGCAGGCGATTAAAGGTGGTGAGTCTTTTAATGTGCCGGCTAATTCAAACTTTAAATTGAAGGTTCAGCAAGCAACCGACTATTGTTGCGCGTATCTCGACTAAAAATGGTTAGGTGTCATCGTAATGTCACCTGTGCTTTGTAATCTAAGGGTTCAACACAATAGATGAAGGTGATATGCAGATAGCTCAACCCAGACGAACAAAAATAGTTGCGACCTTAGGGCCAGCGACCGATGCGGAAGGCGTACTTGAGGAGTTGATTCAAGCGGGGGTGGACGTCGTTCGCTTGAATTTTTCACATGGCCTAGCCGCTGAGCAGGTTAAACGCGCACAAGCTGTACGCGAGATTACTAAACGACTAGCTCGGCACGTAGCTATCTTAGTTGATTTACAGGGGCCGAAAATCCGCATTGGCCAGTTCAAACAGAACAAGGTTTGGCTGCAAGATGACGCCGAATTTGCGATCGATGTGGCGATGTCTGTGACGGAGGGGGACGAGCGTCAAGTGGCTTGTATCTACCGGCAACTAGCCAATGAAGTGTCGCTAGGCGACCGTTTATTGCTCGATGATGGACGTATCGTGTTACAGGTGGAGGCAGTCAAGGGCACAAAAATTCACTGTAAGGTGCTGGTTGGTGGTGAATTATCTAATAATAAGGGTATTAATCTGCAAGGCGGAGGTTTATCGGCGAGTGCGCTTACGGATAAAGATAAGGCCGATATTTTAACGGCCGCCGAAATCGACGCCGATTATGTCGCCGTTTCATTTCCACGCAATGCCGCCGATATGCATGATGCGAGGGTTTTGCTTGAGTCTGCGGGCTGTCAGGCCCACTTAGTCGCGAAGATTGAACGCGCCGAAGCATTACTGGTATTGGAAGAAATTATCGATGCCTCTGATGCGGTGATGGTGGCGCGGGGTGATTTAGGCGTTGAAATTGGTGATGCCAATTTGCCACCCGCACAAAAAAATATTATTCGGCTGGCGCGTCAGCGTAATACGACGGTGATTACCGCCACCCAAATGATGGAATCGATGATTCACAGTCCTATTCCAACCCGCGCAGAAGTCTTTGATGTGGCTAATGCGGTGGCCGATGGCACCGATGCGGTGATGTTGTCGGCGGAAACCTCGGTGGGTAAATACCCCATTAAAACGGTTCGTGCGATGGCGGAGATTTGTCTGCAAGCCGAGCGTCAGCCGAGTAGTACCCACTCGAAACACCGAGTGGGTAAACAGTTTGACCGTATTGACGAGGCGATTGCGCTCTCGGCGATGTACGTGGCTAATCACGCTGATATCCAAGCGATTGCGGCTTATTCGGTGAGTGGTTCTACGCCCTTACAGATGTCGAGGTTGAGTTCGGGTATCCCGATTTTTGCGATGGTTCCAGATGAGCATATATGCCGTCGAGTTTGTTTATATCGTGGGGTTAATCCTGTATTAATGGCGCGGCCAAACGGTAACGAGGTGGAACTCGTTGAGGCGACGCTGGCGAAGTTGAAGCAATTACAAATTGTTTCTGCGGAGGATATGGTGATTGTTACGGCCGGCGAAACGAATGCGCAGCACGGAGGTACCAATACCTTGAAGATAGTGCAGGTCGATTAATATACGCTGGATCTAAGCTCCTTGGTCGATTGTATGGCGGTTGCAGGCATTGAGTGAGAAAGCTAGCTATAAGGACTGCGCTTGGTTTGCCTACTGTCGATGAGAGTCGGTTCAAAAGGGATCTTTGATACGAGCCCTTATCTGCTTGCTTTCCCTTGCCTGTGTCGGATACGTCATGCCGGGGTCTAAGCCTGCCAATATATTTCTCTTGGCTGACAAGCTTATAAGCATAAAAACCTGTAAAATGCGCTTGAACACGGCTCGAAGCACTCGAGTAGCCGCAGCGCTTAAGTCACAACGGACTTAAGCGTTTGCAACTCCACGTGTATTCTCAACCTGGGTGAAGTAGCCCCAATACATAGGTGAATAATCTAATGAAAAAAAATCCTCAATACAAGCCCTCCGAAAAACCCAGTCGGTCTAAACGCCAACAGCCTGAACGTATTCAAAAGTTACTCGCGCAAGCGGGTGTCGGCTCACGTAGACAAGTTGAAAAATGGATTGCCGAAGGTACGATACACGTTAACGGTGAGGTCGCTAAGCTTGGTGATAAGATCACCACCCATGATATCGTTAAGCTAAGAGGGCGGCCGGTTAAGCTGGCTAACAAATTACAGGTTGATACCAAGGTATTAATCTACCATAAGCCGATTGGCGAAATTGTTAGTAAACGAGACCCTGAAGGTCGACCGAGTGTTTTTAAGCGTTTACCAAGGCTTAAAATCGGCCGTTGGATTGCCGTCGGTCGCTTGGATTTAAATACCCAAGGCTTATTAATGTTTACCAATGATGGTGAGCTGGCCAATAAGTTAATGCACCCATCGCAGCAAGTAGAGCGTGAGTACGCGGTGCGCGTTATGGGGGTGATTACCAAGGATATGATCGATCGTTTAGTGAACGGGGTTGAACTAGAAGATGGTAAGGCGCGTTTCGAAGATATCCATGAATCGGGCGGTGAGGGAATTAACCGTTGGTTTCATGTGGTGGTTGCCGAAGGTCGAAACCGAGTGGTTAGGCGTTTATGGGAATCGCAAAATTGTAAGGTTAGTCGCTTGATTCGGGTTCGCTATGGCTCCGTATTCTTGCCGCCAGGTTTGCCTACTGGCCAACACCAGATGTTGGATAAGAAAGAGTTAGAATCACTGCAGGCATTTTTAGCTGATTAGGCGCTAATAACTTTATTTCGTCCTGATTCTTTTGCTTCATATAAAGCCTTGTCTGCACGTAACATCGTACATTCAAGGCTTTCGCCTTCACGGTAACGGCTCAGGCCAATGCTAACAGTGAAGCTGATGTTATGCTCGTCGTGTTTGATGTTGAGTTTCTGCACCGCCTGACGTAACCTCTCGGCTAGTAACATTGAACCGCTGATATCGGTGGGGTGTAGTAACACTGCGAACTCCTCGCCACCGAGTCTAAACACGTGGTCACTTTCGCGCACCGTTTGTTTTAGGCACTGGCTGAACGCTTTTAAGGCGGCGTCACCAGCGGCGTGGCCGTAATTATCGTTGACGGCTTTAAAAAAGTCGATATCCAGCATTAATAAACTTAAGTCGCTGTGTTGACGTTTACTCTGCGCGGTTTCTTTTTGGAACACAGCATGCAGGGTGGAGCGGTTAAGCGCACCCGTTAATGGATCGGTGTGCGCGAGCTGGATGGCTTGGTGGTAAAGTAGCGCGTTTCTGAGTGGGTGTAACAAGCAGCTCAGGAAGTGTTCAATTGTTTCGAGTTCAGTCTCACTGAAACGTTTCCGGCGCATTAGGCTTAATTTCCCTAAGGCGGTGTTTTCAATCGTCATTGTGTACTCACACGAGTGGTGGCTACGTTGGCCGTGTGACTGGTTAATCGCGAGCTCTTCGTGCTGGAAGACTAAACCACTGTGGTTTAGCAGCTTAGCGAGGTGTTTGCTGAAGATCGTTAATAACTCATTTAATTGAATGCTGGTTTGTAACTCGGCCGCCAGTTTGGTAATTGGCTTGCTGTGCTCAAGGCTCTCTGCGTGTTGAAGTTTTGACGCTTTGATTTTTTTGAGTTCTATCGCAATTTGGTCGGTAGAAATGGCCATGACATGATCCGTGTGTTATCGAGTGATAAACATAGAGCGATAACCGTGCCAATATTAAATTACCCTTTAAATACAGTGTGTTGCTGGGTGAGTATCTCTGGTGGTTGCCTTTGTGTCATATTTATGACGTAAAAATAACGCAGCCATTGGCTGTGTTGAGCTTTTTTATTCTTCTACGCTTAGGTGTTGCTCGCGACTAATTTCCCAGCTATTGTCGGGGTCGCGGATGTTCAAGTACCATTTACCGGCTATCGGCAATACGAAGGGGGCTTGGAAGACGTTATCGCTAATCCTCAGTAGCTTTAATGTCTTATCGTGCTGACTAATGGTTGCGTGGCGCAATTGTAATTGCAGGTAAGCCGTTGGGGTTTGTAGTCCGTTCAGGTGGATGCTGAGGGTGCTTTCGCCGACGAATGTTTTATATTCTAGGCCGAGAGTCTTCGCCTTAGCTTGTAGGGTTTTGTTGATATTGATTGCCAAACCTTCTTTGTAATAATCCTTGGAGACTAATACTGGCTGGTTTTGTTGCGCAATGACAAAGGTTATGATGCCTGCAACGACTGCGCTGAAGGGTAAAAATATTAAAAACCATGGCCAGAACTGTTTATACCAAGGTGTTGTATCTGATGATTGAAGCATGTTACTAGCCGGTTGGTGAATGAATAACCCTATATAGGGCGGGTGAGCTCATCAATAAAGCACGATCATGGATCAAGTGGTCCGATGAAACGACCCTCGGTCTCAGTTTTTAAGCTGGCATCATCGATTGCTTGGATTGATAAACTAATCGTTGTTGACGGTTGTTGTAGCGATTCGGCAGGGGCGGTCAACGATAGGGGGATTTCTAAGATCTCGCCTGTGTTAACTGCGATGTTGTCGACAATGGAACTTTGTATACCGTCGATACCACTAACGCTGAGGGTATAACTATGATTAACAAGGTCCATGTTTAACACTTTGATGGTGTAGCTATTGCTGATGCTACCATCGTAGTTTTCACGATATAAAGCGTGCCTATCTCGTAATACATTAAGGCCTACCGAATCACGGGTTTGAATCGAATAGATCACCCCCGATAAAATACCAATGAGCATTAGACTGTAAACAATAACGCGGGTATGGAGTAGTTTGCTGGGTTTGCCTTCAAGGCTGTTTTCGGTGGTGTATTTGATCAGCCCTTTCGGGTAATCCATTTTTTCCATCACGTCGTCGCAGACATCGATACACGCTGCGCAACCAATACACTCGTATTGCAAACCGTTACGTATATCAATTCCCGTGGGGCAAACTTGTACACAAAGGGTGCAATCGATACAGCTGCCGAGCTGCTTGGCTTGAATGTCATCGCCTTTTTTGCGGTTGCCTCGGGGTTCGCCACGGGCTTCATCATAGGAGATGACGAGGGTGTTCTTATCGAACATCACGCTTTGGAAACGTGCATAGGGGCACATGTAGATGCAGACCTGTTCGCGTAACCAGCCGGCGTTGCCGTAGGTGGCGATGCTATAGAAGATTAACCAAAACCATTCCCATGGGCCTAGTTGAAACTGAATGATATGACCGAGTAACTCTCTGATGGGGGTGAAATAACCAACGAAGGTGAAACCCGTAAAGGCAGAGAAGATGATCCAAATACTATGTTTAGTGGCCTTGATGCGGATTTTTCTGAAACTGCTGGCTTGCTGGTCAAGCTTCATTTGCTGTGATCGGCTGCCTTCCACTTTACGCTCTATCCATAAAAAGACTTCGGTCCAGACGGTTTGTGGGCAGGCGAAACCACACCAAACACGGCCTGCTATAGCGGTGAAGAGGAATAGCGCTAAGGCCGCGCAAATAAGTAATAGAGCAAGGTAAATAAAGTCTTGTGGCCAAAATATCCAGTCGAAGATATAAAACTTACGCGCCGGTAGGTCAAACAGGACGATTTGTCGATTGTTTAAATTTCCCCAGGGTAATAAATAATACAGGCCGAGTAATAAAGCGATACCGCTAATGCGTAGGTTGGCAAATAATCCGTGTACTTCGCGCGGGAAGACCTTCTTACGTTTTTCAAAAAGTGAATTATCGAGTGATTCGTTGGCTTTTTTTTTCATGACCGATTAATGGGTGGGGCGCGAAAAGATAATCGCGAAGAGTCCGCTCCAGGTGCATACCAACCAGAAGAAAAAGAAACCGCAGGTATACGCACCGAGGTAACTGGAATAATAGAAACCCAATTCATCGGCGATAATGAGCGGGTCTACATAACTAAAGACGATACCGCTGAGCATTATGGCAACCCAAAAGGATGGCCATAACGCCCCGATAATAATTCTTTTTTTGCTAAGTTCCATCTGGGATCATTTTTTAGATAAACCGTAGACGTAGGCAGCGAGCACGTGCACCTTGTCTTCACCAAGGAATGTTTTATGCGGAGGCATTTTGCCAGAGCGCCCGTGGGTAATCGATTCGATGATTTTATTGCGCGATGCGCCATACAACCATACTCTGTCGGCCAAATTCGGCGCTCCCATTGCTTGGTTACCCGTGGCATCAGCGGTGTGACAAGCTGCGCAGTAGTTGGCAAAAATTGCTTTGCCGCGTGTTGCGTCAGTGGCTTTATGTTCACGCCCACTCAGGCTGAGGATGTAGTCCGCGACATAACCGATTTGTAACGGTTTCAATACAGAACCCCATGCCGGCATGGTGGCGTTACGCCCATGCATAATGGTTTGTTTGATATCGCTGGCTTTACCGCCCCATAACCAATCATTATCGGTTAGGTTCGGGAAGCCTCTTGATCCACCGGCGTCCGAAGCATGACACTGTGCACAGTAGGTGACAAATAAACGTTGGCCTACTTTCTGCGCGTGTTCATCTTTACTGAGTTCTTCTAGTGGCGTTTTAGAGAACTGGCTAAAGATCGGGCCGTACTTTTCGTTAGCGTTATCGACTTCCTGTTGGTACTCCTTCGCGGAGGTCCAACCCAGTAAACCCGAATAGTTATTTAAGGCGGGGTAGAGGGCGACATAGCTAAGCGCGAACATGATGGTGATGTAAAACATAAACAACCACCAGCGAGGCATCGGGTTGTTGAGTTCGGTTAAGTCCCCATCCCAAACGTGCCCGGTAGGTTCGCCTTCTTTTGTTTCTCCTTTAACGGGTTTTGCGACCCAGCGGATGAGGAAATAGCCACCGACCATGTTTGCTAAGATAACGATATCGACGACGATAGACCAAAAAGAACTCATTTCTTACTCCCTTGTAAATCTTTACTTATCTCATTTCCCTCAAAAGGGAGATTGGCGGCTTCTTCAAACTCCTCTTTACGGTCTTTGCTCCAAGCCCAGGCAATCAATGCGATAAATAGACAAAATAGTGCGACGGTGACGATAGACCGCAGGATATCAAGATCAAACATTGTTATCTCCTCGTGCTAACGTGGGTGCCGAGTACTTGTAAGTACGCAACTAAGGCATCTAACTCAGTTTTTCCTTCAATAGCAGCGGCTGCACCCGCGATATCTTCATCGGTATAAGGGGTGTTTAATTTACGTAATACACGCATTCTTTTGGCGGCAACGCTGCTGTCTAAAAGGTTGTCTTTTAACCAAGGGTAACCCGGCATGTTTGATTCAGGCACCACCAACCTAGGGTTGGTGAGGTGTAATTTATGCCAGTTATCACTATAACGCCCACCTACACGGTGTAGGTCAGGGCCAGTTCTTTTCGAACCCCATTGGAATGGACGATCATAAACAAACTCGCCAGCCAATGAGTAGTGACCGTAACGTTCGGTTTCTGCGCGGAACGGACGAATCATTTGAGAATGGCAACCATAACAGCCTTCTTTGATGTATACGCTACGCCCAGCTAGCTGCAGAGAGTTATAAGGTGTTAGCCCAGCCACCGGTTCGGTGGTTTGTTTTAAAAAGAATAATGGGACGATTTCAATCAGGCCGCCAACAGAAATGACGAGGATGATTAATGCGATCATTAATCCAATATTAGTTTCTACTTTTTCGTGACTCATTGTCTGATGCTCCGACTAAACAGTTTGGGGTACGAGTACGCCAACAGGTTTTGAATTTTTGGTGGTTTTGAAGACGTTGTACGCCATGATAAACATGCCGCTAAGGAACATCATGCCACCGATTAAACGGATTAAATAAAATGGTTTCATCCGTAATAGAGATTCAACGAAGCTATAAGTTAGAGTGCCATCGTCGTTGATCGCGCCCCACATTAGACCCTGCATCACACCGGCAATCCACAAGGAGGTGACGTATAACACGATACCCGCGGTGGCCATCCAGAAATGTATTTCTATTAACTTGATGCTATACATGTCTTGCTGACCAAATAACTTAGGGATCAAATAATACAACGAACCAATGGTAATCATCGCCACCCAGCCTAACGCACCTGAGTGTACATGGCCGATAGTCCATTCGGTGTAATGTGATAAAGCATTAACCGATTTAATCGCCATCATTGGGCCCTCGAATGTTGACATGCCGTAGAACGATAGCGAGATGATTAGGAATTTAAGAATGGGATCTGTTCTTAGTTTCTGCCAAGCGCCAGATAAGGTCATGATACCGTTGATCATGCCGCCCCAAGAGGGTGCTAATAAAATCATTGAGAATGCCATACCGACAGACTGAACCCAATCAGGCAACGCGGTGTAATGCAAATGATGAGGGCCAGCCCACATGTAAATCGAGATGATGGCCCAAAAATGCACAATAGATAAACGGTATGAATAAACAGGGCGCCCCGCTTGTTTAGGGATGAAGTAATACATCATGCCAAGGAAGCCGGCGGTTAAGAAAAAGCCAACCGCATTATGCCCGTACCACCACTGAACCATTGCATCTGTCGCGCCGGCATAGATAGGGTAAGACTCGGTGAGGCTAACTGGGATGACCAGTGAGCGCACAATATGTAATATCGCCACGGTAATAATGAACGCACCAAAAAACCAGTTAGCAACATAAATATGTTTTGTTTTACGTTTTAGAATCGTGCCAAAGAATACAATGGCATAAGAAATCCAGACGATGGCAAGCAAAATATCGATAGGCCAGATCAGTTCGGCGTATTCGCTGCCTTGAGTGAAACCAAAAGGTAGGGTGGCTGCCGCTAACACGATAACCAAAGTCCAGCCCCAGAACACAAAACTAGCTAAGCCGGTGGCAAATAAACGAGTTTGACAGGTTCTTTGGACTACGTAAAAGGAGGTCGCCATCAAGCCTGAACCACCAAAGGCAAAAATAACTGCATTGGTGTGTAATGGGCGTAAACGGCTATAGGTTAACCAGGGAATATCGAAATTTAACGCGGGCCAAACGAGCTGTGCAGCGATGATGACTCCGACAAGCATACCGACGATGCCCCAGGCTACCGTCATGATAGAAAATTGTCGAACAACGGTATCGTTGTAGATTGTCGTACTCATGCGTTAATCTCTATATTTGAAAAAGTTGCGACGTATTATACGGGCTGCTAGGAGATTTTCCTAGGGAGGGGGTGGCGGAAAAGAAGGTGTTATTTGCTGTACTCTTGATTTACATCATTTTTTTTGATCGATTTGACCTTACGATTGTTAGAATTCGAAGGGAAGGCAGCTCTATGGGTTTACGGAGCGATTAGGATTTCCTTCAATTGATCCATCTGCTTAATTTGAATACGTCGTTTATTGACGATGGAGATTAGTTTTTCACGTTCCAGTTTATGGATTTCTCGGCTAATGGTTTCAGCCGAAAGGTTAAGTAGGTTACCTAGCTCGCCGCGAGATAAATATAGCTCGAACTCAGTCGCCAAATACCCGCGATGGCGATAACGGTCTGAGAGGTCGAGTAAAAATGAAATAATGCGTTTTCGTGCGCTCACTTTTGCAACGGATCGAGCGTAACGACCGTGGTTGATGGCTCTACCCGCGTGTTTGAGTAATTGCTGGCTGACCCCGGGGATATTCTCTTGCACTTCCGAGAGGTTTATTTCGCACACATTACTGGTTTCAATTGCGTGAATGGTGCATTGGTATTCACCTGTGGCGATACCATCAAAACCAATGATTTCCCCAGGGAGGTAAATACCTATTACGTCTTCACTGGCTTCTTGGTTGAGGCTGGTGATTTTTACCGAGCCGGATTTAACGGCGTATAGCGATTTAAAACTAGTCCCCTGACGATAAAGGGTCTCGCCTTTCTGCAATAATTTGGTGTGGCTGACCGATTGATCTAACTTATCGATGTCGTTAGCGCTTAAGCCATACGGCATACAGAGTTCGCCTAGGCTACAGTTTTTACAAGAAAGGGATAGCTCACGGAGGAGCGCTTTAGAGGGTGCTGACATGTGAAATAATAAGGCTATCGTAATCAATGCTTGATTTTACCTTATAATGTGCGCGCTTAAGTTTCTTAGATCTAAATATTGTTAATCCATTGAATAATAGTACTGTTTGTTACCACTGCGGCGAAGCTGTGCCTCGTGCGCAAAACTGGGGTATTCACTTTGATGGTGAATGGCGTGCGATGTGCTGCCCGGGGTGTGCCTCGGTGGCGGAGGCTATTATTGATAATGGTTTGGCTGATTTTTATCAGAAACGTACCGCGTTCAGTGAATCGGCTACGCTGATTCCTGAGCCGCTGAGCCATTATGACTCCCCCGCTGCGGACGGCATGGGTGGTGAAATAAATGAGGTATCGCTGATCATCGAGGGCATTAGCTGTTCTGCGTGTATTTGGTTGTTAGAGCGACACGTTCGGCAGCTGAACGGGGTGGCTAGTTTTAAGATCAATTATGCAACACGGCGAGCGCAATTGGAGTTTTGTCTGGACTCGATCTTATTGAGTGAGGTGTTAACGGCGATTCGTGCGATTGGTTACCGGGCGCTGCCATATGATGCGAATAAACAATTTCTCGTTTTGCAAGCGGAGCGAAAGGATTTTATTGGCCGGATCGGTGTTGCGCTGTTGTTCAGTATGCAAGTAATGATGATTACCCTCGGTGTTTATATGGCGGGTATTGATACCATTGAAACGCAGATGTTGTCGTTTTTGCGCTGGATTAGTGCCTTCTTAAGTTTGCCGGTGATCTTGTATTCGGCGAAGCCTTTTTTGGTGGCGGCTTATCGCGATATGAAAAACGCTATGCCGGGGATGGATGTGCCGGTGGCGCTAGGGATCAGCCTAGGTTTCATCGCCAGTGTGTGGAATACCTGGCTGCTGGCCGGTGATACTTATTATGAATCGGTTTGCATGTTTATTTTATTCTTGCTGCTGGCGCGGTATGTCGAATTTTTGACACGTTGGTATGCGGTAAGTTCGAGTGAACGTCTGACTCAAGCGATACCGGTGGTGGCGAAGAAACTTCTGAGCGATGGCTCGCTAGAAAGTGTGGCGGCGAAAACACTGCAGCTTGGCGATGAGATTCAGATCAATCCGGGCGATGTTATTCCTGCAGATTCGCTGATCGTGTCGGGCACCTCGCAGGTGGATGAATCGATCTTAACCGGTGAGAACGAACCTATTAATAAATCGGTCGGCGATACCGTACTGGGTGGGAGTCATAACCTACAGCACAGCTTAGTGGCGAAGGTGTCTTGTGTGGGAAAGGCTAGCACCTTGTCGACGATTAGCCGCTTAATCGACCGCGCGCACAGTGAAAAACCGAATTGGGTCGAATTGGCGGATCGTTACGCCAGCGTCTTTGTCAGTATGGTGGTGTTATTAACGGTGGGTACCGCTTGGTATGGTTTTTCGCAGGGTGCGGAAGACTGGTTTTCTACCGCCCTGTCGGTGTTAGTGGTGACTTGCCCGTGTGCGTTATCTTTGGCGACCCCGACCGCGTATACCGCAGCGATGAGCGCCTTGTTTAATAAGGGTATCATTATTACCAAGGGCCAGGCGCTGGATAAATTGGCGAGTATTAAACACGTCATCTTCGATAAAACCGGCACCCTCACCCAAGGTGTTATGCGGATTACTCATTACCAGCAATTGGCGCAGCTTGAGTATCAAGAGTGCTTGGATTTAGCCATCAGTTTAGAGGCTTTTTCCGAGCACCCGATTGCGCGTGCTTTTAAGCGAGAGCGGCAAGACAAGGTTTATCAGCCGCAACAAGTCAAACATGTCAATGGTGCAGGTTTGATGGCTAATATTAATCAGCAGGATTATTACCTGGGGTCTTGGGTTTATATAGCGGGGGTGCTAGCGCTTGAGGAAGAACCGGTGCAGATGAGTGGTTCCTTGGTTTATTTGGCGACTGCAAAGCAATTGCTAGCGGTGTTCGAGATCGAGGATGATATTCGCCAAGGTGCGGTGTCGACGGTTACTTGGTTGCAGCAACAAGGTAAGGTGCTGCATTTGGTGAGTGGGGATCGCGCCACGCCGGTCGACTGGTTGGCCGCTAAGCTTGGGATTGAGCGGGTTAAGTCGAATGCTTCGCCGGTCGATAAATTAAATGAAATAGAGTGTTTGCAGCAGCGAGGTGACCCCGCGGTGATGATTGGTGACGGGGTGAATGATGCACCGATTATGGCGAAGGCCGATGTCTCCATTTCGGTATCGGGGGCGAGTCAACTGGCGCGTTCTTCGTCCGATATATTATTGATGGGTGATGATATGAGTGCGCTGCGAGATGTTTTTGCATTATCGAGTCAAACCCGACGAGTGATCAAACAAAATATGTGCTGGGCGCTGGTTTATAATATTGGTGCCTTGCCGTTAGCGATGGCTGGGCAGGTGGAGCCTTGGCAGGCGGCGTTGGGCATGTCCGTGAGTTCCTTGGTGGTGGTGTTGAACTCTTTTCGTTTGCGTATGCTGCGTCCAGCTGGGCAAGAGAACGATTAAATAAGGTGGCTCGATGGATAGTTTATATTTTTTAATACCGGTGTCGATACTGTTAATTATCGTGGTGACGGTGATTTTTCTGTGGGCGGTTAGGTCAGGGCAATTTGATGATTTAGACGGCCCAGCGCACAGTATTTTGCACGAAGAAGAACGTTTAGCGGATACGGCTGAGGAGGCTGTGGATCAAACGGGCGACAAGCTCAGTGGTGCAGATGATGAGCCGCCGCAGGGCTGAGTAAATTAACCAGCGCGAAGAGGATGATAATGCCGCCGGCAATGCGCCGAACCGTGGTTGAGCGTTTTAGTCTCATCAGTTTTTCTGAGGCCAGACCCATGGTTAATAACATCGGTAGGGTGCCTAGGCCGAAACATAGCATGATCAATGCGCCGTTGATAGCTTGTGCGCTGGCTAAACTCCAAGCGAGGGCAGAATACACCAAACCGCAAGGCAGCCAGCCCCAGACTAAACCCAAGTAAAACGCGCTACGTCGGTTACGGATAGGCAGTAGCTTTCGACTCAACGGCGATATATGTTTCCAGATGTGTTGCCCCGCGTGTTCTAGTTGGTGCAGGAAATTTAGCCAGCCGAGTAAATGAAAGCCAAATGCGAGCATAAAGAGCGAGGTGAGGATGCGGGATACGAGGGTGATTGAATCCGTATCAATCGGGCTCAAGGCTAATTGGCCAATGAGGCCCGCTAATAGCCCAATGAAGCTGTAACTGAGGATCCTTCCGGCGTTATATGCGAGGCTGTTATTGATGTTTTGCGGTTTAGAACCGCTCTGCTGGCTTAGAATGCCAACGATTCCGCCGCACATGGCGGCGCAATGGCTGGAGCCTAAAAAACCAATGCTAAAGGCGACAATAAACGTGCTGTCAAGCGGCATAAGAGTCGGGCTAGGTAGGGTGTATTACATCATGCCCAGTTGAAGTTTGGCCGCTTCAGTCATCATGGTTTGGTTCCATGGCGGATCTAACACCACTTCAACTTCAACGGTTTCGACCCCTTCCATATGCTTGATGCCAGATTCTATATCGCCTTGAATGACCGGGCCCATGCCGCAGCCGGGGGCCGTCAGGGTCATTTTAACGTGTACATGGTTCAAACCATCGGTGAGTGCGCGCACGGTACAGTCGTAAATCAATCCTAGGTCAACCACATTAACCGGTATTTCAGGGTCATAAACCGTGCGCATGAAATCCCAGCAGGCTTTGCGAATAGATTCGGGGTCGGTACCGGTGTCATAGGCGTGTATGACCTTAACTTCTTTACCCAAAGCGTCGGCGTCTATGGCGCTAATTCTCGCGAGCATTCCGGTCTCGGTGGATACGGTATAGGAGCCGCCTAAGGATTGCATGATGGTGACAACATCACCTTGTTTTAAGGTGTTGTGGATTCCATCGGGGATAACGATGACATTTACGTCGCGGGTTAGCGCGGTGCTTTCTTGCTCGGCCATGGGGGTTTAATTTGGGTTGGTTAATTTGGTGAATAATACCTTAATTTGCTGAAAAAAAACGCAGCATGTAGGATATTTGCCGCTAGTACGATGATTTTTAAACCACTAAAGGGATTTGTTCATGTCCGCTGAGAAAGCAATTTGGCAACAAAAAATAGAACGGCTGTTATGGCGCGAGCAACGAGATACGGAAGCTAAACAGTCGTTTTTGCTAACGCTATTACGCCTTATCTATGTGTCGATCATCGACCTGATGGCGGGGCAGCTAAGTCTGCGCGCGATGAGTTTGGTGTACACAACTCTATTGTCGATAGTGCCGCTATTGGCGTTGAGCTTTTCGGTGTTAAAGGCGATGGGGGCGCATAATGAAATTGAACCCTTCTTGTTTCAGTTTCTGGCCCCGTTAGGGCCGCAAGGTATTGATATTGGAGAGAACATCATCGGTTTTATCGAAAACATCAAGGTTGGGGTGTTGGGCTCGGTGGGGCTCGGTTTGCTGATTTACACGGTGTTGTCGTTGGTGCAGAAAATTGAAAATGCTTTCAATATGATTTGGCGGGTCGATACGACGCGGGGCATTGGCGAACGCTTTAGTAATTACCTCAGTGTGATCTTAATTGGCCCCGTGATCATGGTGTCGGCTTTGGGGATGACAGCAACGGTGATGAGTTCATCATTCGTAGAATATTTTTTAGCCATTGAGCCGTTTGGTAGCTTGATTGTTATGCTGACAAAACTATTGCCTTATTTGATGGTGATGGGGGTATTCACGTTTTTCTACATGTTTGTGCCGAATACCCGAGTGCGCTTTGGGGCGGCCGTTATTGCCGGCATTGTGTCTGGATTTTTATGGGAAACCTCGGGTGTTCTGTTTGCGACGTTTGTGGTGAATTCAACTAAATACACCGCTATTTATTCGAGCTTCGCGGTGGTGATTATGCTGTTGATTTGGTTGTATATCAGCTGGTTGATATTATTATTGGGTTCTAATTTAGCATTTTATTTGCAAAACCCATCGTCGATGCGGCTCGCTAGAGAAGGTGTTGAGATGAGTAGTCGAGTCAAGGAGCGCTTGGCTTTGCGTTTAATGCAAGTGATCGCGCAGAGGCATCGTGCGGCTAAGCCGGCACCTAATTTGGATGAGTTGGTGGCCGAGCTGGCGCTAGCGGAACCCTTGTTATGCCATATTATTGATAAGTTACTCAGTCAACAGCTCTTGGTGGAGACGAATGCCGAGCCGCTTGCCTACCTGCCTGCTCGTTCATTAGATAGTTTGTTGCTGCTGGATATCGTCCGCGCGGTCAGAGAGGCTGAAGAGGTCTCTTCGTTAACGGCTGGCAGCATCGCTTTGCCCGATGATTGTTTGGCGATTGTCGATGCGATGGAGCTGGGAATGGCGTCTGCTCTGCAGGGGAAGACGCTTGCTGACTTGTTATCGCCTAATGCGGCTTAATAATTTGCAGACCTTAGGCCTCAGATGCTTTAAAATTCAGCGCTTCAATTTAAGTATAAGCAGCCAGGTTTTAAGCGATGAGTGATCCTACAGTAGAGTCAGCCCCGAGCAATTTTATCCGTAATATTATTGATGCAGATATCGAGTCGGCTAAGCATCAGCAAGTTGTTACCCGTTTCCCGCCTGAGCCCAATGGTTATTTGCATATTGGACACGCAAAATCTATTTGTTTGAATTTCGCTATCGCGCAGGATTACCCCGATGCGGTTTGTCATTTACGTTTTGACGATACCAATCCAGGCAAAGAAAAGTCTGAATACATCGAGGCGATTAAAGAAGACGTGCGCTGGTTGGGTTTCGATTGGGGTGATAGCTTGCACCACACCTCCGACTACTTCGAGCAGTTATATGCCTATGCGGTGCAATTGGTGAAACAAGACCAGGCGTATGTCGATAGCCTGTCTGCTGAAGATATTCGTTTATACCGTGGTAACTTAACCGAACCGGGTAAAGACAGCCCGTATAGAAATCGCTCGGTTGAAGAAAACCTAGAGTTATTAGAAAAAATGAAGACCGGTGAATTCGCCGAAGGCGAGCATTTATTGCGCGCAAAAATTGATATGGCTGCGCCGAATATCAATATGCGTGATCCGGCTATTTACCGAATCAAAAATATGTCGCACCCGATGACCGGCGATACTTGGCATATTTACCCGATGTATGATTTTGCGCATTGTGTTTCTGACGCAATAGAAGGCATTACCCACTCCTTATGCACCTTGGAGTTTGAAGATCATCGGCCTTTATATGACTGGTTTTTAGAGCAGTTACAAACACCGGCGCGCCCGCAACAAATTGAATTTTCCCGTTTGAACTTGGATTACACCATCATGAGCAAGCGTAAATTGCATGAGTTGGTTGAAGGCGGTTTTGTTGATGGTTGGAGCGATCCGCGTTTGCCAACGCTCAGTGGTATGCGTCGTCGTGGTTATACACCGGCTGCCATTCGTGATTTTTGTTCGCGCATTGGGGTCACAAAAAAAGACAATATCATCGAAATGAGCGTACTAGAAAACTCGTTGCGTGAAGACCTCAATACGACATCGAGCCGTGCGTTAGCCGTACTCGACCCGATTAAACTGATTATTGATAATTACCCCGATGATCAAGAAGAGATGCTAACAGGCGTTAACCACCCTAAAGATCCGGAAATGGGCCATAGAGACGTACCGTTTTCCAAGGTGCTGTATATCGAGCGTAGTGATTATATGGCCGATGCACCGAAGAAGTTCTTCCGGCTGTCCGAAGGCCGTGAAGTCAGGTTGCGTTTTGCTTATTATGTCACCTGTACTCACGTGGTTAAAGATGAGCAGGGCGAGGTGCTTGAAGTACATTGCACTTATGACCCTGAGACACGTGGCGGAAAATCAGCCGATGGGCGTAAGATTAAAGGCACCATTCATTGGGTGTCGGCGCAACACGCGGTAACAGCGGAAGTAAGAATGTATGATCGTTTATTTACGATTCCGGCGCCGGCCTCAGAAAAAGAGCGCGACTATAAAGAGTTTATTAACCCAGAATCTATTCAAGTATTGAAAGGTTGTCAGTTAGAGGCCTCTATGGCCGGTGCTGAAAAGCGTGCCTATCAATTTGAGCGGCAGGGTTATTTCTGCTTGGATAGTGTCGATTCTTCAGCTGATGCCTTGGTGTTTAATCGTATTGTGAGTTTGCGCGATTCTTGGGCTAAAAAGAAGTAGCTGGTTTGATTTCAGCCTTAGTAGGGCTGATGTGGGGCTTGAATATGGTGTTGGTGAAGGTGTAGAAAGTTATTGGTTAACTAAGTGGATTTCTTTCGGGGCTATGCTATGTTGGGGTTTCTTATAAAAGAAGGATGAGCCAATGAAGAAAATACTGCTCACGCTGATGCTTTTATTCAGCTTCATAAGTGCCTATGCCGATAGCTGTGACGAAAAGAACTTTGACCTTGCTGCTTGCCTGCTTGACGCAGAGCAAGGGCGTGCTGATGCTCAACATGCTATAGGCATGTTGTATGCCGGAGGCTGGGGTGTTGCTCAAGACTCTAAAGAAGCCGTTAAGTGGTTTATCCTTGCTGCCGAACAAGGACATGTCAACTCTCAGTTCAGTTTAGGCATGTTGTATGAGGAAGGGAAAGGTGAGCGTGTCCCTCAAGATTATGTGAAGGCGCATCTGTATTTTAGCCTTGCTGCTGCTAATGGTAATCAATACGCTACGGGTAATCGAGCAAAGCTCGTTAAAAACATGACCCCGGATCAAATAGAAGAAGCCGAAGACCTCGCCATTCAATGGGCGGAGAGACACCCTTAATTTGCGTATCTCATGAGGCTGATCAAGAAGCTGTCAATGGTTTTATATCGCCGCTCGTTAAACGAAGTCCGATAGCCGGTCTTCAAACTCGATTATCTCGAAATAGAGCCCCTCTGGCATAATCAGCTGTTCTTCGGCCTATAGCTTTGGGGTGTATAAGAGTTATGGGTGCATAGTGAAAGCGGAGTCATAAGGCAGAGTCAACGGGTGTGTCAAAACCTTTGGGTGATTGACCCTAAAAGGGTATGCAAGTGATTAGCGCTAGCTGGAACGGTTAATGCCTCTGGGGTGCTAGTCGGCAATCGTTTACGTTTCATTCTAGGTTCTCCTTTACGGTTAATCTAATGAGAAAACGCTATTAAAGTTATTCATGTTTTATGGGGAGGTTGCAATGACATTGTGTACTCTTTGGAGTACCTAGTGCATTAGGGTATTGTTACTGAAATAATAATGGTTAATTAATCAATTGCTTAGGGTTATATGAAACAGGTGAAAATACTATTTATTTGCATGGGTAATATTTGTCGTTCTCCCACGGCGCATGCCGTTTTCCGTAAAATGCTTGTGGATAAAGGTTTACAGCAGCAAATCATTGTTGATTCTGCGGGCACCCATGCGTACCACGTTGGAAACAGCCCTGATGGGCGCTCCGCTAAGGCCGCGTTATTACGCGGGGTGGATATGAATGATCTCGTGGCGCGGCAGTTAAGCTCGGTGGACTTTGCAGCGTTTGATTATTTATTGGTTGCCGATAGTGATAACTTCTATTTTGTTCAGGATGTTTGCCCGCTAGAGCATCAGCATAAAATCGCTTATATCTTGGATTATGCTGAGGATATCTGGAATAAAGAAGTGCCGGATCCCTATTATGGTCAAGGTGACGGTTTTGAGAAAGTGTTGAATCTACTGGAGAGCGCCTGTGAGGGTTTGTTGCTTAAGCTGGAAAAGGAGTTAGCTGAGTAATAACTGCAGAACAAATTTACTGCCAAAATAAGCTAGCATTAGCGAGATATAGCCTGCGTGTGTCCACTTGACGGCTTGTTGTCCCCGCCACCCCAGGTAATGTCGGCCCCATAATAAGGTGGCAAACACCAGCCAAGCTAAAATTGATAATAGGGTTTTATGCGCTAAGTGTTGAGCGAAAATATCATCTAAGAAGATGAATCCAGTTGCTAAGGCGAAGGTGAGTAAGAATAAACCCAAGGATAAAACACGAAATAGCAGGATTTCCATCAGTTGTAAGGGCGGCAGGCAGTTAATCAGCGTGCTAGGTTGCCGGTTATGTAATTGTTTTTCCTGAATCGATAGGAACACTGCTTGAAATGCAGCGACGGTTAACAGCCCGTAGGATAAGATCGAGAAGATGATGTGCATTTGTAACGGGGTGTCGAGTACGCTTGCGTTCGCGACAGGAAGTGCGTTACCGATATTGAGTGAAACCGCTAGGGCGGCGCAAGGGAATACGATCACGGCGAGCGCTTCAATTGCTTGGCTGAACGAGGAAATATAAAACAATAAGCTGATGACCAGAAAAACCAATGACAGCATGCTGAAGAAGTCATTGGCGATGATTTGGTTGACGCTATAACTATGCGCGATGAGTAAGCCGTGAATTAAAATGCCAAAACTACTGCTAACCAAGCTGAGTTCGGTCGCGTTCTTGAGTGGCTTGCGCTGAAATATTTTGCTGAAAACGAGCGCGGCACTGGTTAAATAGAAGAGTGCGGCGATAAGGCTGAGGCTGTTATAGCTGAGTAGGGAGAAAGGCATGCCTATAGTTTGTCATAAAGCTCGATGCGGTAGAAGGGCTGAGGTGATGAGTTTTGTGCTGATTGTTATGAGCTGACTTACGAAAAAGAAAAAATGAACTGCATGCGGCCAGAAGACGTGCGAAAATAGTGGTGATAATTTTAAGGGTAATAACTATGTTCGATAATTTAACCGATCGCCTAAATGCCAGTTTTAAACGTATTCGAGGTCAAGGGCGACTAACGGAAGACAATATTAAAGACACAATGCGTGAGGTCAGAATGGCCTTGTTGGAAGCAGATGTGGCTTTACCTGTTGTTCGTGAATTTACCGATATTGTTAAAACCCGTGCGCTAGGTCAAGAAGTCATGCAAAGCCTGTCTCCAGGCCAAGCGATGTTGAAAATCGTCAATGAAGAACTCATTAAAACAATGGGGGAGGCGAATGAAACCTTAGATTTGTCGGCGGCACCACCGGTTGTCATCTTGATGGCTGGCCTGCAAGGTTCAGGTAAAACAACAACGGTTGCAAAATTATCGCGTTTATTAAAAGAGCGACATAAAAAATCAGTGATGGTGGTGAGTGCCGACGTGTATCGTCCCGCCGCGATTGATCAGTTGCAGACGCTGGCTGCTGAGGTTGGTGCAGATTTCTTCCCGAGTACGGTTGATGAAAAGCCGGTTGATATCGTTACCCGTGCGGTAGCGCAAGCGACTAAACAATTTAATGACGTGTTGATCGTCGATACGGCCGGTCGATTGCACGTAGACGATAAGATGATGGAAGAAATTCGTCAGGTTCATGCGGTGGCGAAACCGGCGGAAACCTTATTCGTTGTTGATAGTATGACTGGGCAAGATGCGGCGAATACCGCTAAGGCGTTTAACGACGTGTTGCCACTAACGGGTGTCGTATTAACTAAAACCGATGGTGATGCGCGTGGCGGTGCGGCCTTATCCATTAGGCAAATAACCGGTAAGCCGATTAAGTTTTTAGGTGTTGGTGAAAAAACGGATGCCCTAGAGCCTTTCCACCCTGAGCGTGTTGCTTCACGTTTATTAGGTATGGGTGACGCTTTAAGCTTGGTTGAAGAAATTGAGCGGAAGGTCGACAAGGATAAAGCCGAGAAATTGGCGAAAAAAATTCAAAAAGGTAAGGGTTTTGATTTAGACGATTACCGCGATCAACTATCGCAGATGCTTGATATGGGCGGAATGAGTGCGATGATGGATAAGATCCCCGGTATGTCGAATGTTCCTCAAAATGTAAAAAATCAGGTTAATGATCAGGATGTGAAAAGACAGATCGCATTGATTAATTCGATGACGAAAAAAGAAAAGGTCTTTCCAACGTTAATCAATGGCTCCAGACGTAAGCGGATTGCAATGGGTGCTGGCCTGCAAGTTCAGGACGTTAATAAGTTGATGAAGCAGTTTAAGCAGGCGCAAAAAATGATGAAAAAGATGTCAAAAGGCGGTTTAGCAAAGATGATGCGTGGGCTGAAAGGACAGATGGGGCAGGGTCAAGGTTTTCCGTTTTAACTCCTTAACGAATTAATGGCTTTTTATCACGCCGTTTAGGAAAGTTGAAATAAACTGCACTAAGTTAAATAAATCGCGTAAAATCGCGGGTTAAATTATTAAGATTTACAAAAAAGGAAATATAAATGGTAAAGATACGTCTTTCAAGAACCGGCGCAAAAAAACGTCCTTTCTATCACGTTGTTGTTGCAGATAGTCGCAGAAGTCGCGATGGTCGTTATATCGAAAGAGTTGGCTATTTCAACCCTAGAGCAACCGGTGGCGAAGTTCGTTTAACACTTGATACTGCTAGAGTTGATCACTGGGTTGGCGAGGGCGCACAAGCGACTGAGCGTGTTAGCAAGTTGATCAAAGAGGCTGTTGCAGCTGCTGCATAAGGTGTCTGATACGAAATCTTCTGAGCTGGCTACGGAAGATTCTTCTTGGCTTAAGTTAGGGAAAATATCTGGAGTATTTGGCGTTAAAGGTTGGTTGAAGATCTACGCCAATACCGACAAAAAAGAAGATATTTTGTCTTATCAGCCGTGGTACGTTGAACGAAATAAGGTTCGCCAAGCGGTTAAGCTAAAAGCAGGAAAGCCACACGGTAAAACCGTCATTGCCCTATTTGAGGGTATTGATGATAGAAATGAAGCTGAGTTATGGGTTGGCTGTGATATTTATATGTCAGTCGAGCAATTGCCTAAGCTAAGAAAAAATGAATACTATTGGTCTGACTTGATAGGTTTGAAGGTTGTCTCGATAAATGGAGATGATTTTGGCACGATTGATCATATGCTGGAAACAGGGGCAAATGACGTTATTGTGGCAAAAGGTGATCGAGAAAGATTGATCCCTTTCGTATTCGAGCAGGTTGTTAAATCGGTTGATTTGGATGGCGGCACAATGCTAGTCGACTGGGACGCCGATTTTTAAGACGTATGCGTTTTGATGTTATAAGTTTATTCCCAGAGTTGGTTGAACAATCAGCTTCTATGGGAGTTGTGGGTCGAGCGATCACTAATGGTCTGCTGCAACTTAAGTTGTGGAACCCTCGGGACTTTACTACGGACCCGCACAGAACGGTTGATGATCGACCGTTTGGTGGTGGCCCCGGTATGGTGATGAAGGTTGAACCGCTTAAAAAAGCGATAGAGGCGGCAAAAAATGCTGCTGAACAACCGGCAAAGGTGATTTATATGAGTCCCCAGGGGCGCACCTTAGATCAAAACGGGGTTAATTACTTATCGCAGTTTCCGCGCCTTGTATTATTGGCGGGTCGCTATGAAGGTATTGATGAGCGACTAATAGAGTCACACATCGATGAAGAGTGGTCGATAGGTGACTTTGTATTGAGTGGCGGTGAGTTGCCGGCATTGGTGTTGATGGATGCTGTTAGTCGAACCTTACCCGGTGTGTTAGGGCATGGTTTGTCGGCAGAGCAAGATTCATTTGCTGATGGTTTGTTGGATTGTCCGCATTTCACTCGACCAGATGTATATGACGGTGAGGCGGTACCGGCCGTATTGCTAAGTGGTGATCATAAAAAGATTGCTAGTTGGCGTGAGAAACAGGCATTGGGTAAAACATGGCTAAAACGCCCTGATTTGCTCGACAAGATTAAGTTGAGTAAGCATCAGATGAAATTGCTTGATGAATATAAAGCTGAAGTTGATGTGAACGATTTATACCCCTTGGGTAGAAACAGAATTAAATAACCAGACAGTGAGAACTGAGGAATAAAATAATGAGTAATATAATTGCGCAAATTGAAGCAGAGCAGATGAATAATGAGTTACCAGAGTTTAGTGCTGGTGATACTGTTATCGTTAAGGTTAAAGTTAAAGAAGGTAAAACAGAGCGTGTTCAAGCGTTTGAAGGCGTTGTCATTGCAAAACGTAATCGCGGCGTAAATTCAGCGTTTACCGTTCGTAAGATTTCTCACGGTGAAGGTGTTGAGCGTGTATTCCAAACACACAGTAAGTTAATTGCGGGTGTTGAAGTGAAGCGACGCGGTTCAGTACGTCGTGCTAAGTTGTACTACTTACGTGAACTTCGTGGTAGAGCAGCACGTATTAAAGAGAAGCTATAAGCAGAATATTGCTGCTTGCATGGAGCCTATGCCCTTTGGGTGTGAGTTAGCTCTAGCTAAAGTACATAAAAAAGGTCGGTTAATCCGGCCTTTTTTTATGTCTGAAATATGTGTATGGCAGGGGATGGGGCTTGCTAGAATAATTGAGTAGCTAAAAAAGGGATTTAATGAGTGATACAGAGCAGCGCCGTTTATTTTTAGAGGCGTTATGGGTAGAAGATGGTTTGAGCGATAACAGCGTGGCGGCGTATCGCACTGATCTCAAATTGTTTTCACATTGGTTGGCGGATAAGCGTAAGGCTAGCTTATTGAGTTGTGACGCGGGTGATGTGTCAGCTTATTTGGCGGTGCGTTTGGCCGAGGGTATTTCGAATCGATCTTCCGCACGTTTCCTATCTAGTTTAAAGCGTTTTTACGGCTACGCTATACGCGAGGCTTGGTTAGCGGAGAACCCGGCTGCGGGTGTCGCTATGCCGGTGTTGGGGCGAAAACTACCCGCGCTATTATCGGAGCAGGACGTCGATGATTTACTGCAAGCACCTGATGTATCAACTGCGCTGGGTTATCGAGACAGGGCGATGCTTGAACTGTTGTATGCCAGTGGCTTACGGGTGAGTGAGTTGGTTGCGCTAAAATTATCAGAGGTTAATTTTCGCCAAGGGCTGGTAAGGGTGACGGGTAAGGGCGGTAAGGACCGTTTGGTACCGTTGGGTGAGGAAGCGCTGACTTGGTTGGAGGGTTTTCTGGCTGAATGGCGGGAGGATATTCTGCGGGGTAAAAACACAGAACATGTGTTTCCTACCAAGCGCGGTGCCGGAATGACTCGACAGGCGTTTTGGTATTTGATTAAGCGTTACAGCCAAATGGTGGGTATTAACAAGCCTATTTCGCCGCATAGTTTACGGCACGCCTTTGCCACACATTTGTTGAATCACGGGGCTGATTTACGCGTGGTTCAATTATTACTCGGGCATAGTGATTTATCGACCACCCAAATTTATACTCATATTGCGAAAGAACGTTTGCAGGACATTCATCAAAAATTTCACCCTAGGGGTTAATTTATTTAATGGCGATGTATGATTATTCACTTTAGCCGTGTCTAATGTAACTGAAGATAAATAATAAGGTTGAAGATGAAAAGATTATTAGTGGGTTTTATTGCGGCATTTGCATGGGTTGGTGGCGCTTTGGCGGATGAGGCTTCGGTGGCGAAGGCGTTGTCGAAAATTATTCCAGGGATTGCTCAGCAGGATGTTTCGCAGACACCTATAACGGGCTTATACCAAGTGAACGCAGGGGCTAGGGTGTTTTATGTGTCGGCTGATGGTCGTTATATTATTCAAGGTGAGATGGTTGATTTGCTGAACCGTGAAAACCTGACCGCGAATGCACTGAAAAACGCACGTACAGCCGCGTTGGCGAAAATAGACGAAAAATCGATGATTATATTCCCCGCCAAAAAAGCAAAACATAGTATTACTGTTTTTTCGGATATTGATTGTGGTTACTGCCGTAAAATGCATGCCAGTTTGAGCGATTATACCGATGCGGGTATTACGGTCAGGTATTTGTTTTTCCCGCGTTCGGGGGCGAATACCGAGTCTTACTTTAAGGCGGTTTCGGTCTGGTGTGCCGCTGATAGAAATCAAGCATTAACCGACGCCAAGCTGTCTAATAAAATAGAAAATAAGACCTGTGAACACCCAGTTGATCGGCATATGCAGTTAGCGCAGCAATTTGGGGTGACGGGAACACCGGCGATAATCGCCGATGACGGCACCATGGTGCCGGGCTTTGTGCCCGCCAAGCAGTTGCTTGAACACCTATCTTGGTAGTTAGGCGGACAGCTCTTTAAGCTGGTAAATTAGACTTAAGGCTTGCTTTGGGCTTAACTCATCGGGTGACAGTTGTTCAATGAAGTCCATCACGTGTTGGTTTTCCGCGGGCTTAAATAAATCGAACTGATCGGTTTGTTGGTGGCTGTTCAGCTCATTGAGTTGATTGGCTTCTAGCTGTTGTAGTTTTTTTCGTGCGTTCTTGATCACCGTCTGTGGTACCCCAGCCAAGGCGGCAACTTGCAAACCGTAGCTTTGACTGGCAGCGCCGTCTTTGACCGCGTGTAGAAAAACAATGTGTTCGCCGTGTTCGATCGCGTCTAGGTGCACATTGGCTGCCGCGGCTGCTTGTTCCGGCAGGCTGGTCATTTCAAAATAATGGGTGGCAAATAGGGTGAATGGCTGGGTTATATTGGCGAGGTGTTCGGCGCTAGACCAAGCCAGTGAGAGGCCATCGAAGGTACTGGTGCCGCGGCCAATCTCATCCATTAGCACCAGGCTGTTTGCGCTGGCGTTATGCAAAATATTAGCGGTTTCCGACATTTCAACCATAAACGTTGAGCGGCCACTGCTAAGGTCATCGGATGCACCAATACGGGTGAATATTTGATCGATGGGGCCGATCGTGGCTGCGTTAGCCGGAACATAACAACCGATGTGCGCCATCAGAGTAATGAGCGCAATTTGCCGCATATAGGTGGATTTTCCGCCCATATTCGGCCCCGTGATGATCAACATGCGGCGTTCGTCGTGCATCTCTATGTCGTTAGCAACAAATGGGTTCTGCATGATTTGTTCAACAATCGGGTGGCGGCCTTGTTGTATATTGATGCCCGCGTCGGGCGTTAACTCGGCTTGTTGATAATTGAGACTGGCGGCGCGTTCGGCAAAGTTTGCCAATAGGTCGAGTTCGGCTAAGGCGGCGGCGCAGGCTTGTAAGGCGTTTAACTGAGGGGCAAAGCTGAGTAGTAACTCGTTGTACAGCTGTTTTTCAAAGGCGAGTGCTTGCTCCTTAGCGTCGAGCACCTTGTCCTCAAATGCTTTTAATTCGGGGGTGATATAACGCTCAACATTTTTGAGCGTTTGTTTGCGAATAAAATATTCGGGGACCTTGTCGGCCTGTGCGCGCGGGACTTCTATGTAATAACCGTGAACGCGGTTGTAATTCAGTTTAAGCGTACTGATCTGACTGTGTTCACGTTCCTTTGTTTCAATATCAAGTAAGAACTGATCGGCGTTGGCGCTGATGTTTTTCAGCTCGTCGAGTTTTTCATTATAGCCGCTGGCAATCACCCCGCCATCACGGATCAGTACTGGTGGGTTTTCTATAATGGCGGTTTCCAGTAGCTGGTAGGCGTCGTTGTGTTCACCGGTTTGAATCGATAACTCGGCTAAGCGCGGGGAGTCTAAAGCCGCTAGGCTTTGCTGGATTTGCGGTAAGACCTTGAGGGTTTGGCGCAGTACCACGAGATCCCTCGGGCGTGCGGTTAGCAGGGCGATCCGGCTGCTAATGCGCTCGATGTCGCCGGTGAGTGTTAGCGACTGTTGGATGTTATCTAATTGCCCAGCTTGTTGTATCTGCTCAATGGCTAAATAACGCTGTTTGATAGTTTGTTGATTACGCAAGGGCAGGTGGATCCAGCGGCGTAATAAACGCGTACCCATGGCTGTTTTGCAGCGGTTGAGTAAACCAAATAAGGTAAAGTTTAGATTGCCGGAGGGGTGGTAATCGAGCTCAAGGTGCTGGCGAGTAGCGGCATCGAGGCTGATGTAGTCGGTCGGCTTAATCACTTGAATGGATTGTAAGTGGGGGATCGACGACTGATGTGTGTCTTTTAGGTATTGCAACAAGGCACCGGCGGCAGCAATGGCTAAATCCATGTCTTGGCAACCAAAACCGTTTAGGTCTTTGCTGGCAAATTGTTTGCACAATAAACGTGTCGCCGTTTGTGTATCAAAGTGCCAGTCGGCCAGTGGGCAACTGCCTGAGGTGGCGTTAATAAACTGTGAGCCTGTGCGGTCTTCGCTAAATAAGGTTTCTGCGGGGGCGATGCGCGCTAACTCGGCTTTTAATGCGGCGGCATCATCAATTTCTTGTAACAAAAACCGGCCACTAGCGAGGTCCACGGTGGCGAGACCAAAGCGTTGTTTATGCTCGGATATGGCGCATAATAAACTATCTTTATCGGCTTCGAGTAGCGATTCTTCGGTGAGGGTGCCGGGGGTGATAACACGTACTACTTTACGTTCGACGATACCCTTGCTTAGTGCGGGGTTGCCGATTTGTTCGCACAGGGCGACTGACTCGCCCGCTTTAATGAGTTTTGCCAAATAACCATCGGCGGCGTGGTGAGGAATACCGGCCATCGGAATGGGTTTACCATTCATATTGCCGCGACTGGTCAGGGTGATACTTAATAACTCAGAGGCCTTTACCGCGTCATCAAGAAATAACTCGTAAAAATCCCCCATGCGGTAAAATAATAGGGTGTTTGGGTGGTCCTCTTTGATGCGTAAAAATTGCATCATCATCGGGGTAAGGCTCGGTTTTGTTTTTACATTCTTTGGCATCCCGCCATTTTAGCAACCTTGCTAGCTTGCGGTGCTGTTTAATAATAATTTTTGGTGAGTGCTGATGATAGAGCAACAAATAGATCGTTTGGCGGCCAATTTGGCGAATGGTTTGCAACAACAAGGTTTAAGCTTGGCGGTGGCTGAATCCTGTAGCGGAGGTTGGTTGGCGAAGGTGTTAACCGATGTGCCTGGCTGCAGTGCTTGGTTTTTAGGTGGGGTGGTCAGTTACAGTAACGCCGCTAAACAGCGTTTGTTATCGGTTGATCATGACTGTTTACAAGAGTTTGGTGCAGTGAGTGAACCGGTGGCTAGGCAGATGGTTGTCGGTGTCTGTGCAGCATTTTCATCGAACTTGGGGGTCTCCATTACCGGCGTGGCTGGGCCAGCGGGCGGTACTGCTGATAAACCTGTCGGCATGGTGTGTTTTGCGGTGCAAAACAGTCGCGGGGAGGTGTTGGCGATAACGCAGTGTTTTGATGGTGATCGTGAGCAGGTTCGCTTGCAAGCGGTAGCGTTTGCCTTATCGTTATTACTGGAGGCGGTGGCGGATTAAACAGCGAATACAGTATGCCTGCATCATAGTTTATGTGATAATTTACGATTACTTACGATAATTTTGCTTTTGCATGAGGCAGGGGCTGTGACGAGGACGATGATGGACGAAAATAAGAAGAAAGCACTCGGTGCCGCATTATTACAAATTGAAAAGCAGTTTGGTAAGGGTTCCGTTATGCGTATGGGGGATGGCTCGGCCTTGCCCGATATTGAAACCTACTCAACCGGCTCTATTGCCTTAGATGTTGCCTTAGGTGTTGGTGGTCTTCCACGTGGTCGGGTTGTCGAAATATACGGGCCTGAATCATCGGGAAAAACAACCTTAACCCTAGAAACCATCGCCCAGTGTCAGAAAGCGGGGGGTACTGCCGCATTTGTTGATGCGGAACACGCACTCGACCCTATTTATGCCGATAAAATTGGTGTCAATATGGATGAGCTGTTGGTGTCACAACCTGATACCGGCGAACAAGCCTTAGAAATTGTCGATATGTTGGTACGCTCAGGTGCGGTCGATATGGTGGTTGTTGACTCGGTAGCTGCGCTCACCCCGAAAGCCGAAATTGAAGGTGATATGGGTGATCATCACGTGGGTTTACAAGCGCGTTTGATGTCGCAGGCGTTACGCAAGCTGACGGGTAATATTAAGCGCTCAAATACACTCGTGGTCTTCATCAACCAAATTCGGATGAAAATTGGGGTGATGTTTGGTAACCCAGAAACCACCACGGGGGGTAATGCCTTAAAGTTTTATTCATCGGTACGTTTAGATATTCGTCGTATTGGCGCGATTAAAAAAGGCGATGAGATTTTAGGTAATGAAACCCGCGTTAAAGTGGTTAAAAATAAAGTTGCTCCGCCGTTTAAACAGGGTTTATTCGAAATTTTATACGGTGAAGGTATTTCTCGCGAAGGCGAACTCGTGGATTTAGGTGTTAGTTTAGACTTGGTTGAAAAAGCAGGCTCTTGGTATAGCTATGATGGCGCTAAAATTGGCCAAGGCAAAGACAATGCAAAAAATTACTTCAGAGAAAATAAAGATAAAGCGGCTGAATTAGAAGCGAATATTCGTGCCGCCTTATTACCGACGAAAGGCGAGAAAGATGCCGCTGATGATAAAGGTGCTAAGGCCTGAACGAGGAGCAAAAAACAGCGTCGCAACTGCGTGAAAAATGCTTAGCGATGCTGTCTCGGCGGGAACATAGTTTCCGCGAACTGCTACAGAAGTTAACCTTGAAAGGCTTCCAGCGGGATGCGGTGGAAGAGCTGTTGAACGAGTTTGTAGAACTCGGTTGGCAAAGTGACCAGCGGTTCGCCGAAAGTTATAGCCGTTCAAGATTGCAGAAGGGCTTTGGCCCCGTTCGCATTCAGTATGAATTAAGAGAGCGCGGTATTGATAAGGGTCTCAACAAGGTCTTCGATGAAGCCCCTGATTGGCAAACCTTATTAAGCGAGCTACACAGTAAAAAATACGGTGCACAAGCACCAACGGATATGAAAGAACGCGCGAAGCGGATCCGTTTTTTTCAACATAAGGGATTTACACACGACATGATTAAGCAGTTGTTTAATCAGATGTCTTAATATAGGTTTTAATGAGATGAAAAATTTAACGAGTGCTGAAATTCGTTCAGCCTTTTTGACGTATTTTGAAAAACAGGGGCATCAAATTGTTCCTTCCAGCTCATTAGTACCGGGTAATGATCCTACCTTGTTATTTACCAATGCGGGCATGGTACCGTTTAAAGACCTGTTTTTAGGTGATGAAAAACGATCCTATACAACGGCGACTTCATCGCAACGTTGTGTTCGTGCCGGTGGCAAACATAATGACTTAGAAAATGTAGGTTATACCGCGCGTCACCACACCTTTTTCGAAATGCTGGGTAACTTTAGTTTTGGCGACTACTTTAAGCGTGAAGCGATTCAATATGCTTGGCAGTTTTTAGTCGGAGAACTGGGTATTCCGGCTGAAAAGCTTTGGGTTACCGTGTTTGATGAAGATCCAGAAGCCGCTGATATTTGGTTAAACGAAATAGGCGTTAGCCCTGATCGTTTATCACGCATTGGCGCAAAAGATAATTTCTGGTCGATGGGTGATACTGGCCCGTGCGGCCCGTGTTCTGAAATTTTTTATGATCACGGTGAAGACGTTGCCGGTGGCCCACCGGGCACACCAGAAGAAGACGGTGATCGTTACGTAGAAATTTGGAACCTCGTATTTATGCAATACGACCGCAATGCGGCCGGTGAGCTGATTCCTTTGCCTAAACCATCGGTTGATACCGGTATGGGTTTAGAACGTGTTGCGGCGGTGTTGCAAGGTGTTCACAATAATTACGATATTGAGTTATTCCGAGGGCTTATCGATAGTGCTGCGGCTTTAACCAATACGAGCAATAAATCGCATACCTCATTACGCGTATTGGTTGATCATATTCGTTCATGTGCTTTCTTAATTATTGACGGTGTGCTGCCGTCTAATGAAGGTCGAGGTTATGTATTACGTCGTATTATTCGTCGTGCAATACGCCATGGCTATAAATTAGAAACAAAACAAGCCTTCTTCCATAATTTGGTACAACCGTTGGCTGAACAAATGGGCGAGGCTTACCCAGAGCTTATCGAAAAAGCGCAGATGGTTAGTAATATTCTGTTAAAAGAAGAACAGCGTTTTGCCGAGACCTTAGAGCAAGGTATGAAGCTGCTGCAAGAGGCGACCGCCGGTTTAAAAGATAAGGTGATCAGCGGTGAAACAGCCTTTAAGTTATACGATACCTTTGGCTTCCCCGTTGACCTGACCGCTGATTATGCCAGAGAGCATGATTTAACCGTCGATATGGATGGTTTTGAGAGCGCGATGCAAGCGCAGCGTGAACGTGCGCGTTCATCCAGCTCGTTTGCAGCGGGCCAATCTGAATTACCAAAATTAGACTTTAAAACAGAATTTACCGGTTATGTTGAGCTAGAAAAGACCGCTAATTTGCAGGCTATTATTAAATCGTCTGAACAGCTTCAGCAGTTAACAGCGGGTGATGAAGCACTGTTAGTACTTGAACAAACGCCTTTTTATGCCGAATCGGGTGGTCAAGCGGGTGACCTTGGTGTTATTACATCGGCAGACGCTGTGTTTGAAGTGAGTGATGTGCAAAAACAAGGGGATTGTTACTTCCATGTGGGGCGTTTACTTAAAGGTGAACTGAACGTTGGTCAGTCATTAACGGCGCAGGTGGATGCGGCTAAGCGTTCAGCGACAGCGGCAAACCACTCGGCGACTCATTTATTACACTCGGCATTACGTGAAGTGCTAGGTGAACACGTGGCGCAAAAAGGTTCCTTGGTGGAAGCGAAGCGTTTACGTTTCGATTTTAGTCACTTCGAACCCGTTTCTGCCGAGCAATTATTGCAAATTGAGCGTGTAGTTAATCAGCAGGTTCGTTTAAATAATGATGTTGAAACCCTAGTGACCGACCAAGAAACTGCGGTAGCGAATGGCGCAATGGCGTTGTTTGGTGAAAAATACGGCGATAAAGTTCGTGTGTTATCGATGGGCGATTTTTCAACCGAGCTCTGTGGTGGTACCCACGTCAACCGTGTGGGTGATATTGGTTTGATTAAAATACTCGCAGAAAGCGGTATCGCATCTGGGGTGCGTCGTATCGAAGCGATTGCCGGTGTAGGTGCGATGGATTGGGTGGAGCAGGGTGATGCCTTGCTGAATAATATCAATAAACTGGTTAAAGCGAATCGCGAAACAGCGCTCGGTAAAGTGAGTCAGTTACAGGATAAAAATAAATCGTTAGAAAAAGAACTCGAGTTATTAAAAGCGCAGCTGGCGAAAGCGGCGAGCGGCGATTTGGCGAGTCAAGCGGTGCAGGTTGATGGCTTAAATGTATTGGCTGCGCATATTGAAGGCAGTGATGTAAAAACCTTGCGTGAGCTAGTGGATCAGCTGAAAAATAAACTCGGTGATGCGGCGGTGGTGTTATCGACCGTTGACGGTGAAAAAATAACCTTGATTGCGGGTGTCTCGAAAGAACAAACCAAGCGCATTAAAGCGGGTGACTTAGTCAACTCGGTTGCTCAACAAGTGGGTGGTAAGGGTGGCGGTAGACCGGATATGGCGCAAGCAGGCGGTGATAATCCTGCGGCTTTAGATGCCGCACTCGCCTCTGTGGCTGACTGGGTTAAGCAGCAATTAACAAAATAATTTCGGTAATAAAATGACTCTACACGTACATAAATACGGTGGCACTTCCGTAGGCACGGCTGATAAAATTCAGAATGTTGCAAAAAAATTAGTCGGCGAAAAAAAGACAACGGGTAACGACCTTGTTGTGGTGGTATCCGCGATGAGTGGTGAAACCAACAGAATGACCGACCTGGCGAAGACGATGCAGCAGGTGCCGAGTGCGAAGCAGATGGATGTGTTGTTATCCACCGGTGAGCAGGTGACGATCGCGTTGTTATGTATGGCGCTGGAAGAGCTGGGGCAAGCCGCGGTTTCGTATACCGGCGGGCAAGTGAAAATTATTACTGATGATGCGCACAGTAAGGCGCGTATCGAAGAGATTCACACGGCTAATGTACAAGCCGATTTGCAAGGCGGTAAGATCGTCGTGGTGGCTGGTTTTCAAGGGGTTACTGAGGACGGAGCGATCACCACCTTGGGTCGAGGCGGTTCAGATACCACCGCCGTTGCCTTGGCGGCAGCGTTAAAAGCCGATGAATGTCGAATTTATACCGACGTTGATGGTGTTTATACGACAGATCCAAGAGTCGAGCCTAAAGCCCGTCGTTTAGATAAGATAACCTTCGAAGAAATGCTTGAGATGGCTAGCTTGGGTTCAAAGATTTTGCAAATTCGTTCAGTTGAATTTGCCGGTAAATATAATGTTCCATTACGTGTTCTATCAACCTTTGTTGAAGGTGACGGCACGTTAATTACGTATGAAGATGAGGATGAGGGTATGGAAAAAGCGTTAATATCAGGTATAGCATTTAATCGCGATGAGGCCAAAGTAACGTTGGCGGGTGTGCCCGATATGCCGGGTGTTGCCTCGGCGATTCTCCAGCCCATTTCAGCGGCCAATATTGAAATTGATATGATCGTGCAAAACATTGCCGAAGATAAAACGACTGATTTCACCTTTACCGTACACCGAAATGATTACGAAAAGACGATGCAAATCTTGCAAGATATTTGTAATCAACTGGGAGCAGAAAAGGTTAGCGGTGACGATAAAATCGTCAAGGTTTCTATTGTGGGTGTGGGTATGCGTTCGCACGCCGGTATTGCCAGTCAAATGTTTACTGCTTTGGCCGAAGAGGGAATTAATATCCGGATGATTTCTACGTCTGAAATTAAGATCTCTGTGGTGGTTGATGAGAAATACCTAGAGCTTGCGGTGCGTACATTGCATGAATCTTTTGGTTTATCTGCGGAATAAAGCATTTGATAGCTTTTAGCCTGTTTATTGCTGTGCTACAATAACCGAATAACAAGATTCAATATTGATCGGCAAAGCTTTAGGGATCTTTAAGGCAAAAAGGAGCTACCATGCTAATTTTAACTAGAAAGGTTGGTGAATCCCTTATCATTGGCGATGATGTTTCTATCATTGTTTTAGGTGTTAAAGGGAATCAAGTAAGAATTGGTGTTGATGCACCAAAAAGTGTTTCTGTTCATCGTGAAGAGATTTATAATAAAATCCAAGATGAAAAAGAAATAAACGGGAATAAATAAGAATATATTCTGGAGAGATGGCCGAGCGGCTGAAGGCGCTCCCCTGCTAAGGGAGTATGGGTTTTATAGCCCATCGAGGGTTCGAATCCCTCTCTCTCCACCATGTATATTTTTAGGCAAGGATCTATTCCTGTATTGACGTGTACCGCTCAGGCACGAACGTTCAATCACACTCATTTTCTTTAATTCACCGCGGTTGCTTTCAATAAGCAACTCTGCGTTAATAACTTTTTTACGTCAAACAAACCTTCAGTATTATTCCTCCCCGTACGTCCAAAACGTCGATATCAATTCGGCATACGAATATCACATTGTTTACTCACTTCTTTTTGCCTACGCTCATATACATGATGCCTTCAACCCCTCTAGGCAAGTACACGGCAAAATTCTTTGCCGTTAAGCGCATCTCTTTACGTTAATCGGCTTCAATAACTTCAGTACGCCCACACTCCTCATTTTTTACGTGCCACTTTTTAAGTGAGCTGGCGATTTTTTGTGCGCTTATTAGTTTTGTTGCTAGTCCTTATAGGTTTAAGTAAAACGAAGCGGGTAACTATGCTTACCGGTGGTCCATAATATATTTACAGAATCACACGTAGCTAGGGCGGCTGAATTTAACTGCTTCTCAGTTGCAACTTACTATCAAGGACCTTTGCGCGATAATGCCGTAGAGTGTTTTTTTGAAAAACATTACGTAGTGTAGATAGTAACTGCCTCGATAGTTTACAATTAATTGAGTTTCTTTAGGGTGAGTGCTCTAAGTACCTTACGTACTATGTACTTGTCGTAAAACCTTGTCGGCTTAACGATCAAGTCAGAGGGGTGTTTGCTTGTGGTAATCAAAGGAATTGGTTTTCATTTTAATAATTTTAAAGGATTAATAAACAGTGTTAAATAAAAAAATAAATACGGTTATTTTAGGGGCAGCACTTGCTGCTGTTGTATCGGCACCTGTGTTGGCGGCACCATCGGCTAAATTTGCGGCGACTTGGTCAACGGAGCCTGCATTGGCTTCGCTTGCAAATACCGGGGGGTATGTAGATACCGATACTGTTGTTACTGACTCACATACGGGTTACACAATAGCCACCATTAAAGTGCCACAAGATAAAGAATTATTGGTGGGAGTTTCTGCTGAAATTGGTTTAATAACCGATACATCCATTAAAGGTAAAAATGGTGGTTCTGCTAAAGCGATTGCCGATGCTGAAGCATTCGTAACCTTATTTGCTGTGCCAGTTGATGGCGGAGATGGTATTGAAGCAGCGCCGGGTCAAGTGATGTTATCAAAGCGGGTTCAAGCTTTAAGCGCTACGTTAGGCGGGGTGATTCAAAGCTGTACCGATTCGCTTACTGTCGATACTGATGAAGATGGTGTTGCTGATGCCGGTGATGGAACTATTGTTATTGCCGATGAGTGTGATGTAACGGATGAAGAAATTGGTTTAATGCAAAATACTACGGCGGCACACCACTTTAACTTTGTACTGCCTAATATGGATCAAGGCGAATACGATATTAAAGCTGTTTTCACTACAGGTTCACGTGCTGAAGTCATTATTTGTGATTCTGAAGCCGAGTGTGACCTCTATGATGCTGATGGAACCGTTGAGGGAATGGCTAACGCTGCAGCCGTTATCAATAAGACTATGGTAACTGTTCAGCAAGTACGTGCTGCAAAAGATGGTTTGAATTTAGTGACTATTACTGAGTAGTAATTATTAGTTACTTGGCCTACCCAAGGGTTAGGTTCCGATTCGAAAAACCAGCTACCTTAGTAGCTGGTTTTTTTATATATCAAGAAAACCAAGCCGGTTTGATTTTTTCTTATTTGAAACTATAACGGATAACAATGAGACTTTTAAATGATGAGTAACTCCATTTGCACCTGTTTTCTTAAATACGCCAGGGGTATAGTTATACTCTCAGCTAGATAATTCAATGGCACGATGGATAGGGGCGCATGGGTATTAAGGACTGTTATCAAGAGTTTTCGAAAGCACTGTTAGGCACAGGTTTACTGAGTGATATGGATATCGCAAAGGCTGAACGGTTGGCCACCAGCAATTCATCATTAAGCTTGCCACAGTTGCTGTTAGATTTAGGGATGTTGCCTGAAGCCGAGTTGGCTGATCAGTTGTCGGCGGTGAGCAAAAAACAACGTGTGACGGCTAAGGAATTGCCGGAAAATGCGGTGTTGACCGATGTATCCCCCCGTTTTTTAAAAGAATTCTCTATTGCTGGCTTATATTCTAATGAAGACAGTGTTGCTGTTGCCGTCGTTGACCCGTTGGATAGCTATGCGGTGGATGCCTTGGCGTTAGCATTGAACAAACAAGTTGTTGTGCACGTGGGGGTACGTTCAGAGATTGAAAAGGCGGTAGCTCTGCAACTAGAGGATGGCCGTGTCGATAAGGTAGAGGATTGGCAGGGTAATGATGATGCAGATATTGAACGCTTACGTGATATTGCTAGTGAGGCGCCGGTTATCCGTTTTGTTAATGCACTGTTTCAGCAGGCGGTGGAGGCTAGTGCTTCTGATATTCACATTGAATCTATAGACAAAAGCCTAAAACTACGGTTGCGTATTGACGGTGTGTTGAAGGATGTCGACTTACCTATGAGCGGCACGGCGGTGGGTATTATTTCTCGCATTAAACTCTTAGCAAAGCTCAATATAGCCGAACGACGCTTACCCCAGGATGGCCGTATTCGTTATCAAGTGAATGCAAAAGAGTTTGATATGCGAGTTTCAACCAGCCCAACGATACATGGTGAAGGCGTGGTCATTCGTTTATTAGATCGCTCACAAATTGACCTTGATTTTGAAACCTTGGGTTTTGAAGGTCTGTCGCTCGAACGTTTTCTGGGTGTGTTGGCTCAACCGAATGGCATCATTTTGATCACTGGGCCAACCGGCAGCGGTAAAACGACTACGCTATACACGGCGTTAACACGTCTTAATACCTCAGAATCAAAAATCATTACAGTAGAAGACCCTGTTGAGTATGAGCTTGAGGGGATTAATCAAATTCAGGTTAAAGCTGATATTGATTTAACATTTTCTAATATTTTGCGATCCATCGTGCGTCAAGACCCGGATATTATTATGGTGGGTGAAATGCGTGATACTGAAACGGCTAATATTGCCGTTCAATCTGCATTAACAGGGCATTTAGTTTTAACGACATTGCATACCAATGATGCTGCATCTGGGATGATACGCTTGCTTGATATGGGAGTGGATGACTTCTTGTTGGCCTCAACGGTGACTGGAATTTTGGCGCAACGTTTGATGAGGCGTTTGTGTGATGAGTGTAAACAAGCGTTTGACCCTGCTAAGGAATTAATCGATGAATTAGGTTTACAGCCAATTATTGAGGCGGAAGGTTCAAATTTTTATACTGCAACAGGCTGTGAATCTTGTGGGGAAACAGGTTATAAGGGGCGGATAGCCATGGTGGAGTTTTTGACTGTATCAGAAGGAATCAAAAAAGGGGTCATGCGTAAAGCGGATGCGGTTGAAATTCATGAATGTGCCTTATCGGAAGGTATGGAGTCTATGTTGAGTGATGGGCTTAAAAAAGCAGCGCGGGGCTTAACAGCACTTGAAGAAGTTGTTCGTTTAAGCAAAAAACAATAGGTCTTAGCGTATGCCAACTTTTTACTGTAAAGCGGTTCATTCAGATGGTGGGTTGATTGATGAGGTGCGGGAAGCGCCTAGCATGGAAACCATCGTGAGTGACTTGCAGGATCAAGGCTATGTGCCTATTCGTGTCGTGCCTGCGAATACGATGGCGGTACGGCTTTTTTCGAGTGACAAACAACATTTAAAGAATAAGCAGGTACTACTGTTTACCCAACAGCTTGCTACATTGCTGCAAGCTGGCTTGCCACTGGATCAGGCACTTAATATGTTGCTTGAACTAACAGAGTCGGTACCTGAAATTAACCGTGTTGTTGAACAGGTATTCAAACAAATAAAACAAGGTGTGGCGCTGTCGAATGCATTACAGCAGCAGGATTGTGGTTTTTCGCGTTTTTATATTGGAATTATTAAAGCGGGTGAGGCAAGTGGTGATATTGCGGGGTCTTTACTGCATTTGTCCGAATACTTGGAGCGTATCGATTCTTTACGTAGTACGGTTGTGTCGGCACTGGTGTATCCGGCCATTTTATTGTTTACCTCGGTTGCATCAATTGTGTTGTTAATGACCTTGGTATTGCCACAGTTTGCCGAGCTGTTTGCGGACAGTGGTAAGGAACTTCCGCTGCCAACAGCGGTTGTTATGGGTATTTCGAATTTTTTACAGTCGTACTGGTGGGCATTGCTTGTTGTTATGATGGCTTGTGCGGCTGTGGTACGTCATATTATGAGCGTTCCCGAGTTACGCTACCGGTGGGACCGGCGTTGTTTAGCCTTTCCGTTGGTTGGAGACCTCATTAAAAAAGTTGAAGTGACACGGTTTAGTTATACACTAGCGAGCTTACTTGGCAATGGTTTGCCGCTACTTGAAGCGTTATCTATTGTTAAAAATACGCTGACTAACCGAGTCATGGTTGAGTTAATTGAGCAGGCTAGGGAAAACCTTAAACAAGGTAAGACAGTGTCATCGGCACTTGATAGTGATGATCAGTTTCCTAAAATGGCGGTACGAATGATCCGTTTAGGGGAGGAAACAGGCAGCTTGAAAACGGTGCTCGATAAATTGTCGAGCAGTTACGATCAAGAGGTGAAAGTTAGTTTGCAGCGCCTACTTTCTTTATTCGAACCGATTCTTATTTTGGTGTTGGGTATTGTTATATCAGGGATTATTTTTTCTGTTTTACTGGCGCTTGTCAGTATCAATGATTTTGCTTTTTAGTCGTTTAATAAAGCATTATTTTCACACATGGGTCGTTATGGGTTGGATTATGAAAAAGAGTAATAAAGTATTGGTTAATACAGGGCAAAAAGGTTTTACATTGATTGAAATATTGGTGGTGTTGGCAATTATTGGTTTGTTGGCCGGTTTAATTGGTCCGCAGGTTATGAAACAGTTTAGCTCATCAAAACCTAAGGCGGCACGTTTGCAAATAGAAGGTCTGGTGTCGGCATTAGAACTTTATAGATTGGATATTGGGCGTTACCCAAGTAGCGAACAGGGCTTATCAGCACTGATTCAATCACCCGATGGTGTTAATAATTGGAACGGTCCTTATTTGCGTAAAAAAACAATTCCAACCGATCCTTGGAACGCGCCATATCAGTATGTCTATCCGGGGCTAAAATCAGACATTGACGTGTTTTCATTAGGCGCTGATGGCCGCCCAAGTGGTACGGATGATAATGCGGATATTAATAGTTGGGAGTAGTAGTGTGTTGAATTGGCTAACCGCGTAGAAAAATGTTGAACGTGGTTATATCAATGGATAAAAAGAATGGCTTTACGTTGTTGGAAGTATTGCTGGTGTTGGCAATATCTTCAGTATTATTGGTGTTTGTCGCTCCCGATCTATATCGGACGATGAGTGGGATGTCACTGCCTAAGGCGACACAGGAGCTGGCAACCGCATTGCGCCATAGCCAAAGTCAGGCAATTAATGCGTCACAACCTGTTTCATTAGTACTGGATGTAGAAAAGCGCAGTTATCAATTAAGCGGAAGTGAGAAGGTTTATCAATTACCGAGTGACTTAGATTTAACGCTTTTAACCGGGATGGGTCTCGTACAGGGAGCCAGTTCAGGAGCTATATATTTCTATTCAGACGGCTCCTCAAGTGGCGGGCGTATTAGCTTGCAGCAAGGAGATCGCCAGCAACAAATCCATATAAATTGGCTGACAGGTGAGGTGGAAATTGGTGATTAAATTTAGTCGTCGTCAATTACTCGGGTTTACCTTATTAGAAGTTTTGGTGGCCTTTGTCATTGCTGCTCTCGCTTTAACCCTGTTAATCCGTGCTTTTTCAGGTGGTTTACGTTTAGCTGCAACAGCTGAAGACTATGGCAAAGCAAGTGTATTAGCTCAGTCGCTGATAGCGCAAGTTGGTGTGGAATATGGTGTGAAAAACACACCGATACATGGCATGTTCGCCAATCGGTTTGATTGGGTGGTGAATATTGAACCCTACTCGATTGATATTGAACTGCCTGAAGACGAGGCAGTTGTGATGGTATTTAAATGCATGGTTAGTATTGTATGGGTTGAGGGGGTGAAAAAACGTCAATATGAATTGTCTAGTTTACGTTTGATGCCAAAGGAGAGTAACCATGCAGCTTGGTAATAGAGTCAATAAGCTAGGCTTTACGCTCATCGAATTACTGGTTGGGCTAACATTATTTGGTGTTATTTCCATGGCCTTATACAGTGGCCTGAGTATGGCGATAAAAAGTACGGCGTCTGGAAACAAGCAGTCGCAAGAAGTGCGGCAAGTGATGGCACTGCAAACCTTGTTGAATACTAAGATTTATGCAGCAAAATCAGGTAAACAGTCAAATACCAAGGGAGAGGTAAGCTTTTATGGCGAGCCTCATGCGATTACATTTATTTCTGATATGCCTCAGTCTATTACACAGGGAGGTGATGGCGTTTATTCGATAAGCATTCAGACAGGTAAGCCACAACCGCTGTTGACAATAGACTTGAAAAGGGAGGTTGATCTGGCTGAAGAGGCGTTGGGTGAGGCGGTGAATGAAACAGTTCGGCTGGCTAATATTAACGGCTTTTCAGTGAGTTATTTTGGGTTGCTGAATGCAGAAAATGAACGGGCTTGGCACCCAAGCTGGTTGAGGCAAAAACGCTTACCGTTGCTGGTTAAAATTAATATTACAACGGAATCAGGTTCCGTGTGGCCGCCCATTATTATTGCTTTACGAGAGTCAACAAATCAGGCCAACCTTTTTAATGTTAGTTTATCCGGTGCTGGGCGTGGGTGAAGTGAACGCTCTTAAAATATCCAAAAACCAAACAGGGGTTGTACTGGTGTTTGTTTTGCTGATGCTGGTTCTTTTGTCGGTGATGGCGGGGAGCTTTAGCAACAGTATGCGTGGCGGAGCAAGCATCATACATAATAAAAAATCACAGTTACATAAGCAAGAGTTCGTTAATGCAGGGGTTGCGTATGCTGAATATATGATGACGCAGCCGGTTGGGAACCAACGGTGGCTGGCAACAGGTGTGGCTTATAAAATTAATTTTTCGAGTGAATTGATCGAGATTAATATTTACGATGAGGCAGGGAAATTCAATATTAACCAGCTTGATAAGTTAATGCTTTTGGGGGTTTTAAAGTCGGTAGTTGCCGACACCTTGCAAGCGGGTCGCCTTACCGATAGTATCTTGGACTGGATAGATGCGGATGATGATGTGCGTGAGAACGGGGCAGAGCGAATGGTGGATAGTCATCAACAAGCTGCAGGCACTTCGAAAGATGAAGAGTACCGGCCTGCGAATCGTCCCTTTCGTCATTTGGCTGAATTAATGCTCGTTAAAGGGATGACCGATGCCATTTATAAGAATTTGCGCCCGTTATTAACGGTTCAAGCCATAAAAAAACTTGATTTGGGTGTTGCAACAAAACAGGTGTTAACTCTATTATCAGAGGTATTTGGTGTTGGTGAATCGTGGGTTCAGCAAATTATATCGGGGCGCTTGGCTGTGGAAGATCAAGGCTTTATACCGTACGAAATGCGCGAATATGCTACTATCAAAACCTCGCAAAGAGGTCGCTGGGTTGATGTGTCTATTACATTGAGCCGAGCAGGTAACAAGCGATCAGTGACAAATGTGTTAATGCGTAGGAACGCTGGGGGTGCTTTTCCTTTGTTTGTCGAGATTGATCGGCGTTTAGTTAGTGGATAAATAAACAAATAAAAACAAGGAAGGTTAATGCAAGGGCTTATTAGTCAACCGATAAAACAATTTTTTGCTTGGTGGGGTAAAGAGTTGTTTGCGCTGCTTCCAGAGGTTTGGCGAGGTAAGCTTCAGGTTGCCGATAATATTCTTTTGTTACGGCATTGTCCTGATGGAATAAGGGTTATTTGGATTAATGACTCACAGCGAATGGACTTCGGTGTTTTTGCGGTAAATGATGCGGGGCGTACTGCTTGGCAAGAGCGGGTTGCAAAATATAGCCGGGTATCTAAGGCAAGTCGTATTTTAGTGCTCTCTCCGGCGCAGTGTTTTAACCGGCGTATTATGTTACCTAAGCAGGCAGCAGCAAACCTACATCAGGTGATGGGTTTCGAAATGGATCGTTACACGCCCATTACGGCGAAACACGCCTACTTCGATATAGTCAGTACGAATGCGCCTGTACAAGACGGTCAATTCGAAGCCTTTTTTGTTGTAACGCCAAAGACATTACTGGAGCCGATGCTTGAGCAGTGTGGTTTTTTTGATTTGTCACCCAACACGGTCAGTCACTCAGCAACACTAGCATTGCCGCTGGATGCTGCAAATATTAATGTGTTACCTGACGATATGCGGCCGGCGGTCAATAAAAAGGAACGTGTATTGACGACGGCTTTAGTGGTGGTCTTATTGCTTGGAGTGTCCGTTGCTTTAACCTACCCAACATGGGCGATAAAACATGAAGTGACTGATCTGCAAGCTAGAATTGCTGCGATTAAGGAAGATGTGAAATTAGTTGGCAAGATGCGAACAAGCATTGAAAGCACTGAGGCACAAATTAAAAGTTTACTGGATAAAAAAACAAGCCGACCTTATGCGGTTGATATTTTGTTAGAACTGACAAAGCGCTTACCCGCAGATAGTTGGTTAACCAACCTACGTTTAACCGGTAGTCATCTGCAAATACAAGGCTACTCAGAGAATGCAACGGGGTTAATACAATTATTAGAGGATTCGCCGCTATTCTCAAATACTCGATTTACCTCTCCTCTTGCCAGTAATAAAGCACCCCAGCAGGCTTTTAAGATAGGCATCGACTTAGTTAGGGTGATGCCATGATGATGGTTGATAATTTAACGAATAAGCAGCAACGCTATTTAGCAATTGAGTTGCTTATTCTGCTGGTATTACTGGTGTTATGGTTGTTTGTTTCACCCTTATGGAACATGCATGTATCGCACGCCGAGCAAGCTTTGGATTTACGGTTTCAACTAGCCAAGTATGAGCAAGCGATTAACAGTAAAACGCTCATTGCTAGCAATAAAGCCTCTCTACAGGAATCACTTAAAGACGCAACGTTGATTCATGAAAATATCGCTCATGGGGTTGTCGCGGCGAAGGTACAAAATACCATTCGTGAAATGGTTGAGAAATCACAGGGCAGTCTGCTGAGCACCCAGGTGTTACCGGAAAAGAAAGAACAACAGTTTACCCGGCTTGCGATTAATGTACGGCTAACAGGCGACGACTTGGTATTACATCAATTGCTTTTTGAGCTTGAAATGGCGCGCCCAATATTGACGATTGAAAAGCTAACGGTCTCTTCAAGACGGCGCTCTCGTCGGCAGAATACTCATGTGAACGGTGTACATAATATAACCTTGGAAATAGCCAGTTATGTCATACGGGGTGCGACAGAATGATATTCAACACACATTTAATTCGACAACTTACATTAAACCTATGTGGTGTTTTTTTGCTCATTCTTATTATTGAATGGCTCATTATAAATGTAGGCAGTTCCGAGCCATCCCTCTTATCGCCGCTGCCTAATTTTTCGCAAGAAACCGAACAGTTATTATTAGAATTCCCAGCGTTGCAAGTAGAGGACTACGCCGCTTTAGCGGAAGCTCCGCTGTTTGTTGAAGGTAGAATCCCCATCGTAAGTGACGGTAATAATGTCGCCGAGGGTATTGAAAAGCAGTCGAGTCATGCTTCGTTACAAATGCGCTTAATGGGTGTAACCCTTTCGGTAGAGGGTTCTTTAGCGTTGGTCGTAGATTCTAACGGTACGTATTATCGTCTATTCGTAGACGATGAGGCGTTAGGTTGGACGTTGACATCGGTTGAACAAAAGAAAGCTACGTTTAATAGAGGTGGAAAAGTCATTACTCTGACTTTGGAAAAGCACAAAGTTGGAAAGCTCAAAAAATCCTACCGTTCACGACAGCTACGTAGTGCAAAGCCACTGTCTCCAGCAATATTAAAAAATAACAATTGAATCAGGGAAGTATGACATGAGAAAAGCCGTATCTACGCTTAATAAAACTATACTGCTTGGAAGTGTACTTTTACTTCAGGGTTGTGAAACATTAGGCCCTAACTTATCGGAAAAGCGGATGATTACCGGCTCGTTTCCGACAGAAACGGCTTCAACGGTACAAAAAGAAGATCGGGCTTTAACACGGATAGCTCCAGAAAAAAACGTACCCAGACAAAAGGCTGAGATTTACCCTGCAGATAGTCAATTCATCGTCCCTAGTAAACCTATTAAGAGAGGCTTGAATTCAGCGACTAGTGGCAGCTATACGCTTAATTTTAGTAGTGTTGATATCTCCGAAGTTGTGAAAGTGATTCTGGGGGATACGCTAAAGAAAAACTTTACTATTAGCGCCAGTGTGGGTGGCAATGTTTCCATGCAGACGAGTCAACCGCTAACAACTCAAGAGCTACTGCCGACATTGCAAATGTTATTAGCAATGAATAACGCGATTTTGATAGAAGAAGCCGGTTTATATCGAGTGGAGCCTGTTAATACAGCATTGGTCGCCGGAAATGTTCCATTAACCTTGGGAGGCGATACGCTAAACGGCCATCAAATAAACGTCATTCCTCTGCAGTATATGGGCGCTCAGGATATGAAGAAGATCCTAGAGCCCGTACTGCCTAAGAACGCAGTCGTTCAAATAGATATTAATAGGAATCTCTTATTGGTAGCGGGTAATCCAACAGACCTGTTCAATACGAAAGAGTTAATTAGCTTATTTGACGTGGATGTTTTGCAAGGTAAGTCAGTTGGTTTGTTTCCGTTAACGTATGTGGAGGCAGAGACCGTACAAAAAGAATTGATGGGGCTTTTTGCCGCCGAGGACAATAATGCTCTGGCGGGCATGTTGCAAATGCTGCCGATAGAGCGAATGAATGCATTAATGGTGATTACATCCCAAGTAAAGTATTTGCAGCGTATTAAGCAGTGGCTTGCTCGTTTAGATCGCGCAGGGCCACGAGGGCAGGCGGGGCATATCCATGTTTACTCGGTACAAAATGTAGATGCAGTTGATTTAGCGGGAATTTTAGAGCAAATTTACCTACCTCAGGAAGGGGCTAGCCGTAAAAGAAAAACATCGGCGATAGCTCCTGGCTTAGAACCGGTAAAACTTAGTAGTAAGGCAACAGTAGCCACTAAATTAGCACGCACTAAAATGGGTGCATCGGTTTCAGGAAAAGTCGTTAGCAGCTCAACCACGGGGGCTGTTCGAATTATTGCCGATGAAATGAATAATTCACTGGTGATTGTAGCGAGTGCACAAGACTATGAGCCGATTAAAAAAGTCATTAAACAATTAGATGTTGTGCCGTTGCAGGTTTTGGTAGACGCAACAATAATTGAAGTGAGTTTAACGGATGAATTACATTACGGATTACAGTGGTATTTTAATAATAAATCAGGCAGTTATCGAGGATCAGCGAGAGGCGGGGATTCTAATTTCAATGCGGCAGGTTTGGGTGGCTTTTCGTATTCAATCGTTAATAGTGCCGATATTGTGCGAGCAGAATTAAATGCTTTAGCAAACGACTCAAAAATTAATGTCGTTTCTTCTCCGTCACTGATGGTGCTGAATAATCATGAGGCGATCATTAAAGTAGGTGACCAAGTGCCCATTAGGACATCGGAATCGGCCAATACCAGTGGTGTCGTAGGTGATACCGCTATCATTACCAGTACGATTGATATGCGAGATTCAGGCGTGACCTTAAAGGTTAAACCTAGAGTAAATGCAGGGGGCTTAGTCATCATGGACGTAGAGCAGAATGTAGATGGCGTTTCACGCACTGAAAGCTCAGAGATAGACTCACCCACCATTCAACAGCGACAAATACAAACTTCCGTTGCGGTAAAAAATGGAGAAACAATTATTTTGGGTGGACTGATTACGGAACAGCGAGAGCTAGGACGAAGCGGTATACCTGTTTTAAGCCGGTTGCCACTAATAGGTGGTTTATTTGGCAAAACAGATAAGGTGCTAGACCGCACTGAACTCGTTGTATTGTTAACCCCTAGAGTCGTGAAGAACGAGTATGATGCTCGGCTTGTCACGCGTGAATTTAAGCATAAGTTGACAGGTATATACACTGATCTAAAAAATGAAGAGAGCTTAAACTCTCGTGTAGAAGACTGAATACCGCCAAATATGTCGTTAACGCCTTGTTGCTGCCGGTGAACGGCGGTTATTTGTATACCCTTAGGGAGGGTATTGAATATGAAAAAAACATATCGATGTTTTTATCGTTGAAGCTATAAAAGTTATTAGTTGAGGACTTCATTCGGTGATTGAAAGCTAGGGGCGTCCTAGAGTTATCGGTGGAGCAGAACGCTTTTCTAAAAGCTATTGAGGGTAGATACTCTTGATGTGATTTGAGGGTAATGACAATAAAACACCTCATGCCGCAAAAGCATGACCCTCTTCACAGTAAAATTCACCTTTATTTTTTATACTGCATCCTCACTGGTAACTATTTAAAGGAATTAACATGAGAGTATTTGTTGTAGCCCTAATAACAGCCGTTACATCAATGAGTGCGCAAGCCGCTCCCGATGCATCCAAAATGTTTGGCGGCGCTGTCCCCTTCACGATGGATCAGATACCAAGCAGTCGTCTGAAGTCTGATCTTCAATCCTTACCGGCTCCTGCTAGAGAAAGAGGGGTCGCGTGGTTAAATAGTTTCAGCTTTCCGGCTCATGATGTTGAGCACCTTCGCGTTGATGGTCGTGGGGCGGTTTTTTATGAAGACACCCAGCTTCCTGACGAGATTAGCCAAGAAGCTTTAGAAGCTGATCCAACATTGGAAGGTATTAACCCAGTGGATGCATTTAAGTTGCACAGTAAACCCGGAGCTGCCAATGTTGTTTACGTTAACTTTAAAGGCTCTACAATTGCGAATACAGCTTGGAACTATGGTGCTGCGGCAAGTTATCAAGCAAAACCTTTTAATAAGGATGCTGACCCGAGTACATTCTCGGAGGCGGAAAGAAAAGATATAGGTGAAATTTGGCACCGGATTGCAGAAGATTTTAGTGCTTTTGATGTCGATGTAACGACCGAAGCGCCCGCTGCATTTGGGCCTAAAGTCGGGCATATTCTCATCACCAGTAATTCAACGGTCAGCGGTGGTGCGATGCCTCATTATAATGCTGGGGGTGTAGCCTATGTGGGTGTTTGGGGTTACTCAAATTATGAATATTACCAACCAGCCTTAGTTTATTACGATCAATTAGCATCATCGCCGACGTATATTTCAGAAGCTGCCTCGCATGAACTTGGACATAATTTAGCGTTATCACATGATGGTACAAGTACTGTGGGCTACTACACGGGACATGGTGATGGCTTATTAAGTTCGTGGGCTCCAATTATGGGAGTTGGTTATTATCAAAATGTAACCCAATGGAGCAAAGGTGAATATAACGATGCAAGTAATACACAAGATGATTTAGCAATCATTAGTGCTCGTTTATCGTATCGCTCGGATGACCATGCAAATAACCATGCTTCGTCAACGGCCTTGATCGTTGATTCATCTGGCCATATTGCGAGTAGTAACCCTGAGTTTGATCCACTCAACGATCGCCCTGACAATAAAGGGGTTATTGAAAATAGTGCGGATACTGATGTTTTCTTTTTTGACACGGCTGCCGGTGATATTAATATTTCAATAACACCCGCATGGGCGGCCTATACACGCTCTACTCGACGTGGGGCAAACCTGGATATTAAAGCCACCCTTACGGATGGTGCAGGCCTTACTATTGTTGATGATTACTTAAATGATACAGAAGCGTTAATTACGGCCACTGTTCCTGCAGGCCGATATTATCTTGAAATCACAGGTGTTGGTAATAGCGCTATAAACTACTCAGCTTATGGCAGTTTAGGTGAGTATTTTATTGTCGGTCAAGTTGTGGCTTCAAGTGCCGATACGACGGTACCGAACCCTGATCCAATGTCATGGGTGAGTGCACCGGTAAGTACCAGTCGAACAAGCATCGAAATGACGGCAACCGTGGCTTCTGATGACTCTGGTTTTGTTGAGTATCAATTTGTTTGTACGACGGGTGGGCAGGGCTGTGTTGCTAGTGCATGGCAAGCTGACACCGTGTATGTTGCAAACGGTTTGGAATTTGGTACAGATTATAGTTATCAAGTGAAAGCACGGGATAGTGTCGGTAATGAAACGGCATTATCAGCTGCGGCATCGGCTACGACATGGAGTAATGCACAACCTGTCGGCGTTACGGATTCAGCAGAGGGCGATAAGGATGCAACCATTCTTATCGATGTGTTAGCAAATGATAGTGACTCGGATGGCGATACCTTGCAGGTTTATAGTGTTTCTGTGGCAGCGGGTAACGGCGATGCTGTCATCAGTGGTAGCAAAATCCTTTATACGCCGGATACAGGTTTTGTAGGTAACGATACCTTTAGCTATGTTACAACAGACGGTTTTGGTGGTTACTCGAGCAACACTGAGGTGACGATTGATGTGTTTGATGCTAATTCAGCGCCTACTGCAAACCCTGATAGTGCAGAAGTGCTCTTAGTGAGCAGCGTGGTTATTGATGTGCTAGCTAATGATACCGACCCTGAAGGAACGAGCTTAAACATTGTATCAGTGACAAATGGAGCAAAAGGGACTGCTACTAATAATGGTGATGGGACGATTACTTACACGGCAGCCAATAAAAAACGTGGTGGTGATGTCTTTAGCTATACCGTATCGGATGGCGAACTGACCTCTACCACGACGGTGTCGGTATCAATCGTAAAATCACTTTCAACTGACGGAGGTACTGATGGAGGTACTGGCGATACGGGTGGTGGTAGTGGTAAATGTCACCCTAAAAAAGGATGCTGATACGGGTTCTATCACCCTAAAAACATCGAAGTTTTAACTAAAAGCCAACTGCCGATGGTAGTTGGCTTTTTCATGCGTCTTAAGTTAATTTTTGATGACAATCATATTGTTACGACATTGCTTAAGCGGCAGTCACCTGAGTTGGTAACGGTAGATCTGGGGCTGTCTATTTAATTTACAGTGCCTCTTTCAGGGATCACTCCGCCTGGTCTTGATATTAGCGAACCAATAGCGCCTCTGGTTTAGTTAATCAGCGGTGTTTGAAGTATGGTGGTCGTTGGGTTTCCAGCACCCTATCAGTTAGGGCTTTTTAGTTTGTTGGTGAGTAGTTGGGTCAGCGGCCTGATACTTTTTATCTTGAGTTGTACTTATAAAAATAATGATAAACACACATTATTCGCTGGCTAGTCTTAAATAGTTCCCAGTTGCATTTGCTATTCATTATCAATAGTATGGTCGTATTACTTATCTGCCTCTTCTGCCCTGCTGTATTAATATTTAAAGACGATTAGCTGGTAAGCAGGGGTAGGTTGAGCGAAGCGGCAGTGATTAGCGTCGTTGCAAAATAAAATATTAGCTTATAGAAGGAAGGATTAATGGAACAATTATTACCAAGTTTTTTAATGGGTTTTCGAGAAGGGCTAGAAGCATTTTTATTGATAGCCATTATTCTTCAGTACCTGACTAAAACCAATCAGCATTCGCTTAAAATAAAGGTAGCGCAGGGCGCTGTTGCCGGTATTGTGGTGTCTTTGTTATTGGGTTTATTGTTGAATGAGCTAGCGGGCCAAATGGGGGGGGTGAGTGCGTTAACCAAGGCGTGGGAAAGCCTCGCCAGTTTCGTTGCGTTGGTGTTGGTCAGTCTGTTTATTATTTGGATGATTCGCCATAGTGGTGATATGGCTAAACAAATTCAAGGCGAGGTGGCCAATAACTTATCGCCGATAGGTTTGTTTTTAATATCATTTGTGGTCATTGCACGAGAAGGAACGGAGATAGCGATCTTTTCTTTTGCCGGTAAATACCCCGTCGATTATGTGTCTATCGGGGTGTTATCCTCGCTAGCCTTAACGGTTTTAGTGTCTCGATCCTTGGTTCGAATTAACCTGTCGCTGTTGTTTAAAATAACCCTCGCTTACCTCATTCTACAAGCGGGTTTCTTAGTAGGGTATGCGGTACACGAGGGGTTATCTGCGCTGAAAGCCTATGGACAGTTATCGGCAGATAGCCTTATCTTTATGAAGGCGTTTAATGTGTCTCAAACGGTATTGAGCCATAAAGACGGCATTATAGGAATCCCTTTGCACGTGCTCTTCGGTTGGTATTCTAAACCAGAGATGATCCAGTTTATTGTGCAATATATGTATACCATTCCGATGTTTTTATTTTGGCACCGCTTTCATAAAAAACAGGCAATATAAACGAACCAGAGTAAACCGTTAGGCTGACAGGGGCATCAGCTTAATGGTTTTCCGGCGAGCTTTTTTGTTCATATCAACGCAGAAAAATATGATATATTTAGCCACTTGATGGATAAGCTCAAACACACATTATTATTTATACTCGTACTTTGTACCTTAACGAGTAGTAGTGCCTGGGCCTATGCTGAGCAACAATTGGATGCTCACGGTGGCGAGCACCAGCACCATGTCGATGATCAATCGTTCAATTCTGAGCCTGCTATCGATCATTGCAATCACTTGTCTGCGCATATTATCGGTTTGTTAACTGACATCAATTTTTCTTTTAGCGTTAACCCGTTTGCGCTCGCCTTGGATGTGAGCGACAACTTTATTTCATTTATTCCCCTAGTTTATTTAAAACCTCCTAGCGTTTAGTTCTGTTAATTGGCCAGCCCAGCTGGTAGTGAGGCGTGCCGATGGCACGTGTTTACGAACATTAATTTGAGAACAAACCAATGATTAAACGAGTTTTTATTAAGTCTGGCTTATTGTTTGCCAGTCTAAGCCTTTGTGCGGGCGTGTCGCATAGCGCAGGTGTCAATAAACTAGAGCGCTGCTCGACTTATACGTTCAATAAGACATTGAGCGAATGGCTAGTCGCCAATGTCACGCAGCACCCCACGGTGCTAGCCGCTAAGGCAGCGGTTGAGGCCAGTGAGTTTCAGCAATTAGCCGCTGCTAAGGCCTTATATAACCCAGAATTAGCGCTGGCGACAGAATCGGTTGATGAGGTAACGACCACCAGCCTAGGGATTAGCCAAACTATTGATTGGGGAGATCGGCGAGGGGCTAATATTAAATTTGCCAGCGCGCAATTGCGCGGCAAGCAAAGCCAATTGAGCTTAAGCCAGCAGCAGCTTAGCTTAAGCTTGTTAACGGCGTTGTCTAAACAACATACCTCTCAAGCATTAATAGCCTTAGCTACCCAGCGCAGTGAGTTGATGCAGCGTTTTGTTAATCTAGCAAGGCAGCGTTTTTCACACGGCGACTTGACCCGGGTAGAGGTTGATTTAGCCAAATTATCTTATGCACAGGCACGTTTTAGCCAAACGTCTGCGCAAGCGGATTTTATGCGTGCGCAGCAGCAACTGATTGCCCTAACCGGCGTGGCGTTAGACGATTGGCCATTAATGCCGACAAACTACCCCGAACCGGTGGCAGCCGGCGCGGATAAGGAGGCGTGGGTTCAGCGCTTAGCGACAATGCAGTTGGCATTAGCGACGATCGAATCGGCTCAGGCGCTTATTAAACAACGGCAGGCGCAAGCGGTGGTTCAACCAACACTGGCCTTGCACGCGGGTAAAGAGGAATCTGATCATATTGTGGGTTTGACCCTGTCACTGCCTTTGCCGCTTAGAAACGATTTTAGTGCCGAAGTGGGTGCAGCTAATGCGGTGTTGATTCAAGCAAAGAGAGAGGCGCATGCGCAGTTCCGTGAATTAAGTAGCCGTTATGAAATATCGCTAGGGTCTTACCGTTTGAGCCGAGATGCATGGTTGTTTTGGCAGCAATTCGCTGCAGACAGTTTGGCGGAACACATCCGTTTATTGGAGCGCTTATGGCAGGCTGGGGAATTAAGCAGCAGTGATTATGTAATCCAGCTTGGCCAAGCCTTACAGACCAAAGCGTCGGCGATACAGCAGCGCGGGAAATTATGGTTGGACTGGGCGCAGTGGCAACATGCCAGCGGGCATATAGAACAATGCCTATTAAAAGATATCGAGGGTGCAAAATGAACGTAATACAACGAATGACAGTAGCGATATTAGCAATGACAGTTAATGCGATGAATATGGCGTATGCCGTTGAAATAACCGTGTTGCACGAACAGCACGAACAACACGAACAACACGAACAGCACGAACAGCACGAACAGCACGAACAGCACGAACAACACGAAGAACACGAAGAACACGAAGAACACGAAGAACACGAAGAACACGAAGAACACGAAGAACACGAAGAACACGAAGAACACGAAGAACACGAAGAACACGAAGAACACGAAGAACAAACGGTCAAGCTTTCTACGCAGCAGTTAGCGATGGCGGGCATTGTGGTGGCAGAGGTACGGCCGCAACGCCTATCGGCAGAAATTAGCGCGCCGGGTGAGGTGGTACAAAATGCCTATGCAACGAGCAAGGTGACCCCACGTATTCCCGCACAAGTGCTTGAACGCCACGCGCGTTTAGGCGATAAGGTGCAATTAGCCGAGCCGTTGGTTAGTTTGACTAGCGTAGAAATGGCGGCGGCACAGGGGGATTTGCTGGTCGCTACACGGGAGTGGCAACGGGTGAGTAAGCTAGGGCAGCCAGTAGTGTCGGAGAAGCGCTTTGTGCAAGCACGCGTGAGTTATCAGCAGGCTAAATCACGTGTGTCAGCCTATGGTATGAGTGAGCAGCAACTGGCGGAATTCTTACGTAGCCGTGACCCCGCCAAGGCGAATGGTCGTTTTCAGTTACTGGCAACGCAACCGGGCACGGTGCTGGCTGATCGGTTTATTGTTGGTGAATTGATTCAACCCGGAACCACCTTATATACGATCAGTAATGAATCGCTGCTGTGGGTGGAAGCCAAACTGACGCCATTAGAGGCGCAGTGGGTTCGAGTGGGCAGCGTCGCTACCGTTCGTACATCGGGGCGCACGTTTACCGGCAGGGTCGTACAGGTGCATCACGCGCTGGATAGAGCAACACGTACCCTTGGGGTGCGGATTGAACTGGCCAACATCGATGATCAATTACACGCGGGCTTATTCGTACAGGTGAGTATTCATAGTATTAAGTCTACGCACGGCTTGTTTGTACCGTTGAATGCGGTATTACGCAGTGCGGATGGTGATTGGCAGGTTTTTGTAGAAAAACAAGCGGGTGAGTTTGCGCCGGTTGAGGTGGCATTATTGCAAACCATTGGCAATATGGCGCAAATAAGCGGGGTCGAGGCGGGCACTCGGCTAGTCACCAACGGGGCTTTTTTTGTTCAGTCGGAGTTGGCAAAAGCCGGTTTCGAAGTCCATAACCATTAATGTCAAACTGATATGTTAAATAAATTGATTAACTGGGCGGTTAAGCACCGCTTATTGGTGGTTATTGCCTTATTGGCGACGATTGTTTCTGCGAGTTTAGTGTTACCTAAGTTGAACCTCGATGCCTTTCCTGATGTAACTAACATCCAAGTGCAAATTAATACCGAGGCACGCGGCTTGGCCGCCGCCGAGGTGGAGCAACTCATCACCTTCCCGATCGAGGCGGTGATGTATTCGCTGCCGAGTGTTGAAGAAGTGCGGTCGATTTCTAAAACCGGTTTATCGGTGATTACCGTGGTGTTTAAGGAAGGTACCGATATTTACTTTGCTCGCCAATTGGTTTTTCAACAGCTACAAACCGCGCGTGAGCAAATCCCCAATGGTATTGGTTCGCCCAGCATAGGGCCCAACACTTCTGGGCTGGGGCAAGTTTATCAGTATATCTTGCGCGCCGATGACCCGCAGAAATACGATGCAATCACCTTGCGTAGTTATAACGACTGGATTGTTAAACTATTATTGATGCCGGTAGACGGGGTGACCGAAGTACTGTCTTTTGGCGGCGAAGTGCGGCAGTATCAAGTGCAGTTGAATCCGCAAAAACTATTGGCATACGGCTTAACGGAAGATGATGTGGCCGAGGCGGTGGCCGATAATAATCATAATGCCGGTGGCTGGTATATGGATCGTGGGGCCGAGCAATTGGTAGTGCGCGGTGTCGGTTGGGTGCGTAGCGGCGAAGATGGCTTGCGAGATATCGGCAATACCCCGCTAAAAGCGGTGGCGGGGGGCGTGGTCTACGTGAAGGATGTGGCCACGGTGAACTTTGGTGCGGAAATACGCCAAGGTGCGGTGTCGATTACTCGGCGCGATCAACACGGGCGAGTCGAAGCCTTGGGTGAAGTGGTAGCCGGCGTGGTGTTGAAGCGCTTAGGCGCAAATACCAAAGAAACCATCGAGGGTATTAAGGCGCGTTTAACCGCGATTCAACAGGCCCTACCCGATGGGGTCAGCCTAGAACCGTTTTATGATCAAGCCGAACTGGTCGATCAGGCGGTGAGTACGGTGGCTAGCGCGCTATTACAGGCCTTCGTGTTGATCGTGATTATCTTAATGCTGTTTATCGTTAATGTACGGGCTACCGTGTTGGTGTTGATCTCGGTGCCTATTTCTATTGGTTTGGCGCTGATGGTGATGGCGCAATGGGGGATCTCGGCTAACCTAATGTCGTTGGGTGGCTTGGCGATTGCTATTGGCATGTTGGTCGATGGCTCGGTGGTAATGATGGACAATATCGTGAGCCATTTAACACACGCCGATGCGCAGCACCAAAAACCAGCCGATGCGGGTCGGCACCCGTATGACTCGGCGCATGATACACACGCGATTGCGGAGCGGGTAAAAGAAGCCTCAAGAGAAGTGGGGCGGCCGGTGTTTTTCGCGGTACTGATTGTGATTATCGTGTTTGCGCCGCTATTTAGCCTAGAAGGGGTGGAAGGCAAGTTATTCCAACCGATGGCGGTGTCGATTGTCTTGGCGATGATCGGGTCTTTATTGGTGGCCTTAGTGATGGTGCCAGCGCTCGCCAGTTATTTATTTACCCACGGGCTGGTCGAAAAACGTGGTTACCTGATGCCGACACTGGAACGCTACTACCGTCAGGCTTTGGCGAAGGCGCAGCGCAAACGCAAGGCGGTGGTAGCGTTATCGTTGGGCTTATTATTGGCCTCCTTAAGCTTAATTCCTTTGCTAGGCACCGAATTTGTGCCTGAATTGGAAGAGGGTACGCTGAATATTAGAACCACACTGGCGCCCTCGTCGAGTTTAAAAACCTCCTTGGAGGTGGCGGCTAAATTGGAAAAAATATTGATGAACTTTCCTGAAGTTATCTACGCCAGTAGCCGAGTCGGTCGACCAGAAATTGGCGGTGACCCCGAGCCGGTATCTAATATTGAAACCTTCGTCGGCTTGAAGCCGGTGAACGAGTGGAGCAGTGCGGATAATCGTTATCAGTTGCAGCTGTTAATGGAGCAAAAAATGTCGGCCCACCCAGGCTTACTGTTTTCTTTTTCGCAACCGATTGCCACCCGAGTTGATGAATTGCTATCGGGGGTGCGAGCCGAGCTGGCGATTAAATTATTTGGTTCAGAGCTTGCTGTGTTGGCGAAAAAAGGGGCAGAAATAGAAGCCTTGGTGAAAAGGGTAGACGGCACCCGTGGGGTGGCGATGGAGCAAATGGGCGGTGAGGCTCAGTTAGTGGTACGTCCCGATCGCGATAAATTAGCGCGTTATGGCATCTCGGTGGCGCAGGTGATGGACTTGGTGTCCGATGCGATTGGTGGTCGAGCCGCTGGGCAGGTGATTAATGGTAATGAACGATACGATATTTATCTGCGCCTAGCCGAACAATACCGCAATAATGTGGCGGCAATTGGTGGGCTCATACTGCAAGCACCGAATGGCGCGTGGGTGAAACTATCGGAGCTGGCCGAGGTGAAAATAGAATCGGGGCCGCCGCAGATCCGGCGAGATGATGTGCAGCGCCGAGTGGTGATTCAGGCCAACGTAGAAGGCCGAGATATGGGCGGTTTGGTGGCCGAATTACAACAGCGTATCGACCAAGATATAGACCTGCCAGCGGGGTATACGGTGGTGTTTGGTGGCCAATTTGAAAATCAGCAACGCGCACAGGCTCGTTTAATGGTGGTGGTGCCGTTGTCCTTAGTGTTGATCTTGTTACTGCTTTATTTCGCTTTTAACTCCATTTCGCAGGCCCTGCTGATTATGTTGAACGTGCCGTTAGCGTTAATTGGCGGTATTGCGGCGCTATACCTAAGCGGCCAATACTTATCGGTGCCGGGTTCAATCGGTTTTATTGCGCTGTTTGGCATCGCAGTACTTAATGGAGTGGTGATGGTGAACGCGATTAATCAACGCTTAGCGGTGGGTGATGTGGATGCGATGATCTTTGAAGGCGCGTTATCACGCCTGCGGCCGGTGTTAATGACGGCCGCAACCACCGCCTTAGGCTTGATCCCGATGATGTTAGCCAGTGGGGTGGGTTCGGAAGTACAGCGACCGTTAGCGACGGTGGTAGTGGGGGGCTTATTATCATCGACGCTATTAACCTTGTTCGTCTTGCCGGTGTTGTTTAAGGTTTTTTCAGCGCAGGTGATTGCAGACAGTCAGCGTTAAGGTCGACCTCGGCTAGCGGCTAGATAAAAGTGTGAATTATTTTTTGCTAATGATTGGTTTTATTAAGCGTTTGTTTTTAAACGCTATATATCGCTATATTGACGTTGTCAGCGGGGGTAATCAGCGGATTAATGGGGCGTTGATGAATTAATCACTTGACCTTCGTTGCTAGATGCATACAATAGCCCCTTCTTAAGCGCCAGTAGCTCAGCTGGATAGAGTACTCGGCTACGAACCGAGCGGTCAGGAGTTCGAATCTCTTCTGGCGCACCATACAAGAAAACGAAAGCAGTTAGATGTTTACATCTAGCTGCTTTTTTTTGCCCGCTATTTTTATGACGGTGTTAGCCATTCGCCGGTTTGCAACTCACAATCACCCCGCCAATATAACTCAGCACCTTTTCGCGGCTGGCATTCAGCAGCTCAACCTGCAACTTGGCGATGCCGCGATCGGGTTTAGATTCAAATTGCCGAGTGCTGATCACGGTGAGTGTGCCGGTTAGCTTGTCATTGACGAAGGCCGGTTTAATGAATTTCAGTTGGTCAACACCGGGTGAGGCCATGCACGCCGTTTGTGTTAAAAAGTTATCAACCACTAAGCGGTGGCATAAGCTGCTGGTATGCCAACCACTAGCAATCAGCCCGCCAAACATCTCCTCGGCGACCTCTTCGTCTAAATGAAAGGCTTGTGGGTCGTATTTTTCAGCAAAATCTAAGATCGCTTCTTTACTCATGATGAACGAACCTAGGTTAAATTCTAGCCCGTCTGTTAGGTCTTCCAGGTAGTGCATTATTGCTTACTCTATTTATTTCGGGCCAATGAGCATGGCATATTTTATCTATTAAGTAATGCTTATTTTTTAGCGCTGAGCAATTATTGACCGGTTCACTAGATGTTGATGATTAACGAGAGTCTAGATTGTTAAGCGAGCGTTTTGCTCCCCAATTTATGAGCCTAATGTTTGCTAGAAAGGGTGATTTTATAAGGTGGCTTATTGCCTTAATTGGCTAAGGAATTGATATTTCTGGTTATTTTATAAATCAAGTCTTTTTTCACCTTAAATACTATATGTGGTTGTTGTGAATAAAACTAACACATCATCTTGTGTTTTAGGGTAAAAGCTTTTAACCTATCACCACTGGCAATAAGTGGATTTTGTCGCTAGCCAATACAATATATAACCCCAGAGGAACTATGACTACAGTGAACTTAAAGGTCGTTAACGACCAAGCCGCCGATATTGAATTTCAATCCGCCTCATTAGATATATGGGATAAGAAATATTGCCTTAAAAAGCAAGACGGTTCAGCTGTAGATCATTCCATTGAAGAAACTTATGGCCGCGTAGCATCCGCGATTTCTGAGGTGGAAGACACCAAGGCAAAGCGGAAACATTGGCACGAACAATTTGTTTGGGCGTTAAAAAATGGTGCGATTCCTGCGGGGCGAATTATTTCAAATGCCGGTGCTAGCGCTTATAAGCCAGCCACCTCAACCATTAACTGTACCGTCTCGGGTTCGATTAGCGACTCGATGGACGATATTCTTAAAAAGACCCACGAAGCCGGTTTAACCCTGAAAGCGGGTTGTGGCATTGGTTACGAATTTTCTACCTTACGACCGAAAGGCGCGTATGTATCGGGCGCGGGTGCCAATACTTCTGGGCCGCTGTCGTTCATGGATATCTTCGATAAAATGTGTTTCACCGTGTCATCCGCCGGTGGTCGCCGTGGTGCGCAAATGGCCACCTTCGACGTGGCTCACCCCGATGTGCGTGATTTTGTACGGGTTAAACGAGAAGATGGCCGTTTACGCCAATTTAACCTGTCCTTATTGATTACCGATGATTTCGTACAAGCGGTTAAAGATAACGCCGATTGGCCGTTGGTATTTCCATTATCGGCCAAGGAACTAGCCCGAGGCGAGATCGACTTAAACGATAGCAGCAAAGTACTGTGGCGCGAATGGCCGATTACCGAGGGGTATAAAGTGAATGAAGTGGGGCAGGTGGCTTGCCGCATTTATAACACCATTAAAGCGCAGCGCTTATGGGAAAGCATCATGGCGTCGACCTACGATTACGCCGAGCCGGGTTTTATCTTGATCGATAAAGTCAACGAAATGAACAACAACTGGTTCTGTGAAAATATTCGCGCCACCAACCCCTGTGGCGAGCAACCGTTACCGGCGTATGGTTCGTGTTTATTGGGTTCAATTAACCTAACAAAATTTGTGGTTAACCCGTTTACCAAAGACGCCGCGTTTGACTGGGACAATTTCCGTAAAACCGTGAGCATCTTTACCCGTATGTTAGATAACGTGGTGGAAATTAACGGCTTACCATTAGAAGGCCAGCGCGATGCGATTGAAAACAAACGCCGCCATGGAATGGGTTTCCTAGGTCTGGGTTCCAGCCTGACCATGTTAGGGGTTCCTTACGGCGAACAAGCCTCGGTTGAATTTACCGAACAGGTGAGTAAAGAACTCGCCGTTACCGGTTGGTACGCCGCACTTGAACTGGCGAAAGAAAAAGGCGCCGCGCCGATTATGGATGAAGACTTCACCGTAACCGGCAGCATGTTAAGAAAGCGCCCAGAAATGCTCGATGATGGTTATAAGCTAGGCGACAGCATTAAAGGCCGCGTGTTACACGCAAAATACAGCCGTTATATGCAGCTGATCGCCGAAGAAGCGCCTGAACTGGTGGCCGAACTGGCGGAAGTGGGCGCACGCTTTACCCACCATAGCTCGATTGCCCCAACCGGCACTATTTCATTATCACTGGCGAATAATGCCAGTAACGGTATTGAACCTAGTTTTGCCCATCACTATGCACGTAACGTCATTCGTGAAGGCCGTAAGGCAAAAGAAAAAGTCGACGTGTTCTCCTTTGAATTGCTCGCCTACCGTGCGTTGATCAATAGCAAAGCGATGCCGTATTCCGAGCAAGCTGATGAAAAACTCCCCGAGTATTTTGTTACCGCCGAAACCATCACCCCTAAGCAACACGTGGATATTCAAGCGGCAGCGCAAAAATGGATTGATTCGTCTATTTCAAAAACGGCTAATGTACCCACCGACTTCCCGTTTGAAGAATTTAAAGATATTTACCTCTACGCACACGAAAAAGGCTTAAAAGGTTGTACCACCTTCCGCTTTAATCCCGATGTATTCCAAGGCGTATTAGTGAAAGAATCTGACCTTGAAAACACCACCTACCGTTTCAACTTAGAAGATGGCTCAATACTCGAAGCCAAAGGCAATGAAATGATTGAGTACGAAGGTGAATCGCACACAGCCGCTAACTTATACGACGCCTTAAAAGAAGGCTACTACGGCAAACTTTAATTAACGGTAACGGACAGGATATTCACATGACACATAAAATCACCCAGAGCATTACCGGTTACGAAGTTGTTAAAGACGAAGTAGAAGAGCAAGAACAACAGCAGCCAGAGGCCGAGCAAAGCAATATTATTCAAATGCACGAAAGCCTTAAACGGCCAGAAATGCTACTCGGCTCCACCTATAAAATTAAAACGCCGCTATCCGAGCACTCCCTATACATCACCATTAATGACCTGATCCTTAATGAAGATACCGACCACGAACAGCGTCGCCCGTTTGAAGTGTTTATTAACTCGAAAAACATGGATCACTTCCAGTGGATCGTTGCGCTAACCCGCATTATGTCGGCGGTGTTTAGAAAAGGCGGGGATATTACCTTCCTCGTAGAAGAGCTACGTTCAGTATTTGATCCGAGCGGTGGTTACTTCAAAAAAGGCGGTAAATTTATGCCCTCGCTCGTGGCTGAAATTGGTGACGTGGTTGAGTCACACCTGAAAATGATCGGCATGATCAAAACAGAAGAAATTGACGAGCACCAACAAAAAATACTGGATGAAAAACGCGCCCAGTTTGAAGAAAAAAGCAAACAAGCGAATACCGAGAAAACCGCTAAAAGCAGCGAATTTCCAGCCGGTGCACAGTTGTGTGGTAAGTGCCAAGTGACCGCCGTTATTCAAATGGATGGCTGCATGACGTGCTTGAATTGTGCGGATAGTAAGTGTGGCTAGGGCGAGTCTTTAGGCGTTAAGAGTGTTTGACGTGATTAATTACGTCAAATGCGGCAGGCAGCTCCTTTGTTTTGATAAATAAAGGTATTTGTTTATTGTTTAGCGGCCTTGGTATACAAGTGCGTCAACGTGATGTGAAATAACACGTCACGTTGACGTTGAATATAATGTTAGTTTTCCAACAAGGTTATCAATGGATCTCTTAAAGGATTTACTTCTAAAAATTCAAAATGGTGAATCATCCTTTTCACCTGAAAATAATAGTCCTGAGGCTATTAAAGAGTTTCA
>MAAC01017446.1_pt1 | contig 132649 bp, 139 predicted proteins | sample 1115981 | NCBI WGS metagenome assembly MAAC01 (sample SAMN04961126, study PRJNA320927) | seawater metagenome | isolation source: sample BD02T64 sea water enriched with oil for 64 days | place: USA:Gulf of Mexico | collected 2013-07-27
TTTTAAATGCATTACAAGCATATTGCACTCCTCTATCTGAATGAAATATTAATTTTCAGTAATTGGTCTATTATTAATTGCCATTCTGTAAGCTCTAATAGAAGTATCTCTGGCTGATAGATTAGTGCTAAGTGACCAACCAATGACTTGTCGGTCACATAAATCAATAATCACAGTCAAATACAATCAGCCTTTGCTTGTTTTGACATATGTAATATCTGAAACCCAAACTTGTCCAATATAATGCGTATTAAAGTTTCGCTTCAATTTGTTTTCTACAATTGGATATTTATGATTACTATCTGTTGTTGCTTTATACTTTCTTTTAACAATACTTTTCAAATTATGTTTCCTCATTAAGTTTGAAACTCGTTTTTTAGAAACAGTAACTCCTTTTTCTAATAACTAAGCATGTATTCTTGGACTTCTATACGTTTTTTTACTTATGCCAAATATTTTCTTAATCTCTTTCAACAAATACCTATTATACAATGTTCGCTTTGATATCGGTCTTGTTAATGAACTGTAATAACTACTTGAACTTATATTTAAAACTCTGGACATTCTTTCAACAGTATACATCTTTTTACTGTTAATAAATTGGATCGCCATTTATATAATAAGGTTGGACGAATACCAAGTTCTTCTGCTACTTGTTTTACACTCTCTCGTGCATAACTCAATTCTATAGCTTTTAATTTAAATTCTTTACTGTAATATTTTCGATCTCTTGTCATGGTGTTAAAGTATTTGTTTTTTTACAAATAAATCAATCTTAACTTATTCTCCTCACAAAGGTAGGAACATCACTATTGAGAAAATTGAAGTTTTGAACAGTTTTATTGACCTTAAGATAGTGTTATAATTATTTTTGTAACTTTATCGGACACTAATGATTGCAAATGTTAAAATTGTAACTTAACTTTATCCTACCTTGGTAAACTTTAGTTTGACTACATACATTGGAACGCGAAATTATGATCAATGGTTAGGAAGATGGAGTAATATTGACCCGTTAGCTGAATTTATGAGAAATCAGTCACCATATAATTATGCTTTTGATAATCCAATTTTCTTTATTGATCCTGATGGGATGGAGCCTGAAGGTAATTCTGCTAATAGTGGTGGTGGTTCAGGAGGAGGTTCTGTAATGAGTAAACTTATTACGGGCCAAGAAATTACTCAAGATGATGTAGCTAATAGCGCTTTTGGTTCTAGGAATTTCAACATTCAGATTTGACGACCCCAGACGCAGGAAATTATACAAAGGAAGTAGAAGAAGGTGAAAGTGTCTTTGCTAAAATTGGGGCAAATTTTGCAAAAAAAGATTTGAGTTTGGATGGAAGTGGTGATACAGGAGGTGAAAATGGTGATGGAGAGTGCTGTGGAGATAATCCAAATGGACCCAAGGCTTCTTTCTATGGTTCCGATGTTAAATGACCAAAACCCTATTGATATGACGCTAATGGCAGATCGAAAAATCAATTGTGGTAAACGCTTTAGATTAAAAAATAGATTCTCTTTCAAAAGAAATATCCTTGGCACATAATAATAGTGTGTTAATGAAAGCCTTGACCGATATGGATATGGTAAATCCAAGTAAAATGAGTGATGGAGGAGTTGGGGCAATTATGTTCCAATCGCAGGAAGCGGCGAAATATGAAAGGGATAGTGTTAACAATGTTAAGAAACGGCAAAAACTAAATAATAAAAGAGATTCTATACAAAAGACTCGTTCAAATAATTAAGAAGACGGTATGAATAAAATAATTGGGTTAATGATGATATTGGTTATACAGAGCTGTAGTCAAAACATAAGTGATAATGTAATGTTAATAAATCAAATAGATTCCATAGATAATAGTGAAACTATTTATGAAGTCCTAGTTGACTCCTTAGGAATTGTTAAAGATACATTGTCAACACAAAGAAATAAAGTAAATAAGAGTGAAGCTATTGTTTTTAGTGAAAAGATAGTTCAAAGAGATAAAGGATATTTAAAATCTACAAACTATTATAGAGGTGAAAATAACTTATTCTACTCGAAGAGTGAATCTTCTGAATTAGGATTATTGTCGACGACCGAATTTTGGGAAAAAGATAATGAAATAGTAAAAGGACGATATATTGCATTTAGAGATAAAAAAGGTAGGGATACAATTATCGTAGATTACGAACATTTTTATAATGAAAATGGTTTTAAGAGAAAATCAGTATTGGTTTCAAGGTATATAAATGAAGAAATGATTGGAAATTGGACAGAACGACTCTATAACGATCAAAAGGAGCTAACCTCTGAAATTTTCATGGAAAGTGCTGACACTTTATCAGTAACTAAATATAATTATTCAAAAGGTTTACTAAAAAAGAAGACAATTGAAAATTATAAAAACAGTTTTTTAATAATTTTTGATTATGATGAAAAGGGGTTTGTTCTTAGTAAGACAGTTTTTAAAAATCAAATGGACTCACTTGTCAAGAACAGTGAGACTCGGTACAGCGCAAATAAAAAAGGTGAAATAATAAAAAGTGTTGAAACACAATTTCTATTAAATCATAAAAAATATACAGAATTCAAATATGATTAGGGGCTCCCTATGTCAGATGAGAATGAGAAACAACATAAAATGAAGAATAGGAATTAAGGGAGAAGTACTGATGATTTTACGAATAAAAATTAGAAAAAAGGATAAACTATAAGTATCTGATAGATAGTCGTTCGCGATAAAGATTACTATCCATTTGGTCTTAAACAAAAAGGATACAATAGCATCCAACAAGGAGGAAATGATCTAGCTCAGAACTGGAAGTTTGGTTGAAATGAGTATAGCGAAGAACTTGGGCTTGATTGGTATGATATCTCAGCACGAAATTACGACCCTGCCATTGGACGTTGAATGAATCTTGACCCACTTGCCGAAGGTATGAGAAGGCACTCTCCTTATAACTACGCTTTTGATAATCCAATTTTCTTTATTGATCCTGATGGGATGGAGCCTGAAGGTAATTCTGCTAATAGTAATGGTGGTTCAGGAGGAGAAAAGGAAAAATGAACAACATATAATATTGCAGCAAAAGCAAGTTTTGGTTTTGGCGATGTCAATACCTGTGTTATCTTTAGAAAAAATTAAAGCCCTATGACTTCGGAAGAAATTTTCATCCAATTGGTTCCTATTATTTCTTTATATCTACCTGAAGATGTTTCGGTGGAAGCCATAAAACACGAAAGTGATTTAACAGCTGAATTAAATATCAATTCTGCTCACTTGGTTGATGTTGTTTAGGACGTAGAAGACACTTTTAATATTGCTTTTGCCAACGAGGACATGGAACAGCTCCATACCGTAAATGATGACATTGAGATCATTCAGGACAAATTAAATCAAAAAACTTAATGTTTACGATAAATTTATCGAAAATTTCACCCAAGATACTTGCGGTTAAACTTAGTGTGATTGGCGAACGAACTGTTCGAAACAAGCATCCATGGATTTTTGAAGACAGCATCGAAAAAGTCAATAAAGAAGGTGCTTCGGGTGATATTGCGATCATTTTTAGTCATACAAAAAACAAGCCGATTGGAGTTGGCTTATACGATCCTGATTCGCCTATTCGAATTAAGATGCTCCATAGCGGAGGAGGAAAAAAGCTTGGTCAGATATTTTTTTCAGAAAGGATAAAATTGGCCTTTGCGCTACGGGCCGAGTTACTCAAAACCGAGACAAATAGTTATAGATTATTGTTTGGAGAAAACGATGGTTTTCCTGGTTTTATTGCAGATATCTATGCAGATGTACTGGTGGTAAAATTATACTCAGCCATTTGGTTTCCATATTTAGAGACTATTTTGAAGTTGTTAATTGAGGTCACTTCTTCTCAATGTGTTGTACTTCGATTGAGTAGAAATCTACAGATGAAGAATGCCTTCGATCTTAAAGATGGACAAGTTTTATATGGAAATCTTCTAAATGAGATAGTCGAATTTGTAGAACACGGAGTGAAATTTTCTGCCAACGTTATAAAAGGGCATAAAACCGGTTATTTTCTGGATCACAGGGCTAATCGGAAACGAGTAGGTGAGTTGTCTGCTGGAAAACGAGTTCTGGATGTGTTTTCCTATGCAGGCGGGTTTTCAGTACACGCTTTAGCTAATGGAGCGACAGAAGTTACAAGCTTAGATATTAGCAAACAGGCGTTGGAAGTGGCAGTGCTTAATGGCAAGTTAAATAAGTATCTAGGGCTACATAAGACAATTGCCGGTGATGCCTTCGAAATACTAAAAAAGATGATTCGGGAGGGAAGGACTTTTGAAATCGTGGTAATTGATCCTCCAAGCTTTACCAAAAGCAAAAAGGAAATTGAAATCGCTAAAAAGAAATACACCGAACTTGCAGGGCTGGGGGTTCAACTAACAAGTAAAGGAGGGATATTAGTATTGGCTTCTTGTTCTTCAAGGATCACGGCCGATGTGTTCTTTCAGGTAAATAAAACTGCATTAAAAGGCCAACCGAGAATATTTTCTGTGAGTCAAACGACTGGACATGATATTGATCATCCCATTAGTTTTCCAGAGGGAGCCTATTTGAAATGTGGCTATTATATAATTAATTAGACTATCAAATTTACATTACTTTTTTGAAATCCTATTTCTATAAAGAAAAATTAATGTAGGTTTGTATTGACGTTGACATACAACCTATGTGTCGGCTTTTTTAGAAATAAGAGTAAAAATTACTATGTCATTACCCGAAATTTTCGGATACCTATGTGCGTTTGTCATTGGAATTTCCCTTGGATTAGTGGGAGGCGGCGGCTCTATTTTAGCAGTACCTGTTTTAGCATATTTATTTTCTGTTAACGAAAAAGTTGCAACGGCTTACTCATTATTTATTGTAGGTACAAGCGCTTTGGTTGGAGGGATAAGACAACATCTAAAAGGGTATGTAAATTGGCGCACAGCCATTGTATTTGGAATTCCAGCTATTATTAGTGTTGCAGTGGTTAGACACTTTGTTGTTCCTGCACTACCGGATATTTTGTTTACTGTTAACGAATTTGACGTTACACGAAGAATGGGAATGTTTGGACTGTTCGCGAGTTTAATGATTCCTGCCGGGCTTTCTATGATCAAAGAAAGGAGGAACGGTACAAATACTGTTGCAAAAATAGGCTATAGTTATTTCCTTATTGTAACTGAAGGACTCGTTGTTGGAGCAATAACCGGTCTCATAGGAGCTGGAGGAGGCTTTCTAATTATACCAGCATTAGTATTATTGATGGGAGTCAGTATGAAAGTGGCAGTAGGTACTTCACTGATTATTGTTGCTTTTAAATCTCTTATAGGCTTTTTTTTAGGAGATGTAATGACGATGGAAATAGATTGGGAATTCTTAGCCTTATTTACTGGACTTTCTTTAGTTGGAATATTTATAGGTAGTTATTTAAGCAATTTTATAAATGATACTAAGCTAAAGAGATATTTCGGTTATTTCATATTTATAATGGCCATCTTCATATTTTATATTGAATTCTTCGTACAATAGCTCCCATTTCTTAGCTCTTTTTTGGTTCGATCTAGATAGAATTAAAGTGTTAAAAATGAACCTATTGTTTTAATTTTTTTATAAAAAGTATTTCTGCAAAAGAATAGTTTGCTACTTTTAAACAAAATTCAGTATCATGGCACAGACAAATCTCACAAAAAAGCATGCCGATTTTCAAGACCGTTATCGTAGACCTTCAAACTTTAGAAGTATCGTAAAAAACGAACGTTTTAATATTTCGGGAGACGGAGAAGTCATTTTGAGTAAAGAGAAATCTGAACCGAAGGAATAACTTATTATCCGATTCCAAGGTACAGCTTCAAATTAGTAGCCTAGTTTTAGTGTGCCTGCATCTTATCTTTTCGCTTTTGTAATTGCCTTTTTAAATTATCTGTTGCCGCAGCTATTGACGCTTCAAAACTACCTAAGGAGGATTCTGCAAACAAGGTAGGGCCAGGAGTGTTAATTCGAACACTGCAAATACTTCCAGAACTAGCGCCGCTTGTATTCTCTTTTTTTAAGTAAACATCAGAGCTTACCATAAAATCATATTTGTCTTGTAGTTTAGAAAGCTTTTCTGCTGCAAGAATCTCCAGACGATTACTCGCCTTGACATTGTGGTATTCGAAATTTATATTCATAATGTTAAGTTAGATACGTGAATTAAAGGTACGACAGTCAATGGGCTAAGCCAAATTTTTAGTACTATTTTGTGAAACCTTTTTACCGATGCTATTGAGTTCATTTTGTATATCCCAAAATGCAGTAAAATATCTTTTTAGTCCCCGAATTAAATCCAAAAACTAGAAATTAGTTGTTTAGAGATTAGGGAAGGAGTATTGTAATATTTACCATATTCCGCTCCTTGGCGTCGTGAATGTAAATATCGAAGTCTGAAGCATTGATGTAGTCTTTCCTAATAACACATCTGCTGTTTTGCTAAAGGCAAACTTTGTGCTACGGCCAAATGCATCGTTAGAAAAGCGATAAATACTATATACAGTCCTTTCATAATGTATGGTTTGTCCCTTCAGTAGAGTTAAATACTAAATTATACCATTCAAAATTAATGCCGTTATCGACTTCTTTTTAAATATAATAGAATTAGAATAGATATTCCTGCACAAACTGAAAAACCAATGAATATTGGAAGGGCAGATTCTGAAATATAGCGACCAATTGTAATACTTATTGGAACTGCCATAAGTGTCGATATCAATCCTGTGATGGCGGCTGCAATTCCGGCGATATGACCTACGGGTTCCATCGCGAGAGCGCGTAAGTTTCCGAAGAGAAATCCAATAAAGAAAAATTGCAAACCGAAGAATAACAATAAAACCCATAGTGGTGGGTTCGCACCAGAATTGAATAAAATTACATACATTACAGAAACAGCAAAGAAGCCAAATAGAGAATTGGTTATAAGCTTTTCCATGCCGTATTTTAGCACCATTGTACCATTCATAAAAATGGCGGCACCAATAGCAATAGCCAGACCTGCAAAGATATATGGGAACTCATCCTTTAGCCCATATTGCTCTTGAAATATCTGTTGAGAAGCACTTAAATACACCAAAAAAGAGCCCACTACGAAACCCGAAATGAGTGTATAGCCTAAGGTTTTTTCATAACGTACAGATTCGTTGAATCCACTTAGAATTCTACTTATCGAAAAGGGAATCTGATTTTCGACGGCAAGTGTTTCTCTTTGACGCAACCAAAACCATAGCGCGACAAAGAGGCTGATTACCACCTGAATATAGAAAATTCCTTGCCAGTTGTATAAATCCAAAACCAATTTACCCATAGCAGGGGCGATCACAGGAATTAGAATAAAAACCACGGTTACAAACGACATAATACGCGCCATATGATCACCATTGTACAAATCACGAATAATAGCAATACAAACGGTTCGAGGTGCCGAAAGCCCAATGCCTTGTAAGATTCTACCGGCTACCATCATCTCCAAGCTTTCAGAGTATACACAAACAAAACTAGCAATTACAAATACTACAAAGCCCATATAAACGGATGGCTTTCTTCCCATAGCATCTGAAAGAGGACCAAATAGGAGCGGACCTAGACCAAGCCCTAGGAAAATCATGATAATTAGTAATTGATTGTCGGCTGGGGTTTCTGTGCCAATGGCAATACCTATAATATCCAATGCAGGAAGTAAGGCATCAATTGCGAGGGCTGTTACCGACATCAACGCCGCCATAAGGGCAATAAATTCTAATTGGGCGTACGACTTTTTTGGCATTGCACAAAAGTAGTGACAATACTTCTAGAAGTTCGAAAGTACCTAAAGAAATCCACCATTATTTCGAAATTGATGCCTAAAACCAAATACAAAGCTCATTTACTTGGAAAGTCCGTCGTCTGTAGTTTTTCACTTCAAGATATTAGGACAGTTGCTTCATTGGCAAAAGAGAAAGGCATTAAAACAATAATCGACAACACTTGGGCAACGCCCTTGTTTCAGAAACCATTGGCAATGGGTGTAGATTTAGAGATGCATTCAGTTGCCAAATATATTGGTGGACACAGTGATTTGGTAGGCGGTGTTCTGATTGGAAAACAAAAGGATATCGATGAAATTTTTCATCACGAATATGGCTCCAATGGAAGCTTGGTTGCTCCTAAGAAGCCTGAGAAAGTTTTCCGATGCGTTTGGAAAGGCATCAATCTAATGGACTACAAATAGCTGAATTCTTAGAGAATCATCCAAGGGTCACTGAGGTAAATTATCCTGGACTAGAGAGTTTTCCTCAATATGAATTGGGAAAACAACAAATGAATGGGTATACAGGAATGATGACTTTTAAGCTAGCCACGGCCAATTTAGAAAAAATTAAAGCATTTGTGAATGCTTTGGAATTGTTTCAGATTGGTGTTAGTTGGGGTGGTCATGAAAGTTTGGTGTATGTACCGGCCGATAAGTTATTTAAAAGAGCTTAGCGAAACGCAGTTTAGGGATATGAGAATTTCCTTAAGTGATGTACGTATATCTGTTGGGTTAGAACATGTGGATGATCTTATTGATGATTTAAAACAGGCTTTGACTTTACTGTAACTGGTTGCTTATTCTAAATAGCGAGGGCTTTCAAGACATTCTATTTTACACACTGTTTATATGATCAATCCTGTGGTGTATTTGATAAATGCGTAGGGCTGTGCTAGATATACTCAAAAACTCTATTTTACATAATATAAATTATAGGACATTTTACAATATTGGTTTATCCTGTGGATGAAGCAATATTTAAGAATGATGGAGCGCTGGCGATTAACGTGTATATTCTATGTAGCTATAATAATACTATGTAAAATAGAGCTTCTCGTATCAAGATTAAGATTTTTAAACGATTCTCAGCGATTAGCATTTAGGAAATTAAAATGTATCTATAATTAGCCGTTATGTAAAATAGCCGCTACCAAATGCGCTTATTGCTTTTTTAAAATATAATTGCTGATGCAATCATTTTTAAAACACAATCCCAGCCGCTTTGCCAGCGCCAAAATAAAAGCTAACCTTTTTGCTATTATTAAAAATTACGTACCTGCCTGTCGGCAGACAGGTTCGATAAAAATGTACGGTATAAAAAATTTTAGACGATTCTCGTGCATTGCCACAAGAGTATAAAATTTAAGAAAAATAAATTTCTATACACTTGTTATATGTAGAACTTCAATTCATCTTTTTTAAATGTTTTCTTATCTTTTTTTCTTGATAAAAAAAGAAATCGACGAAAGAGATTCACGAACTCCTCTAAAACAATAGTAACAACGTGAGCTAAACAAAAAAATCAAGGCTGCATATAATTTTGGAAACAATTAACGGCTCATTCACTATATTTTAGAAAGCATTGGAACTCGTTAAGATTGCTTTGAACTAGACTTTATATCTTGCTAATATTAAGAATATGTATTACTAGCTCTCTAAAATATGTACGCTCATTCACCTAATTGTTTGTACCAAAGTTTTCTGATGCCATTTTGTTAGCACTACATCTTGATATAAATTAGTTGAAATTTCAACTAATTTATATATTTTTGTAAAATACAACTAATTCATTATATAATGTCTAAAATTATTTTAAGAGAAATAGGTAAAATTTATAGAGCATTGAATTCATTTTCAGACTCAATCTTAAAGCTGCATAATTTAGAAAAGGGACAATATCAATATTTACTAAGAATAAAGGAAAGCCCTGGTATTAACCAACAGAATTTATCTTCTATTCTTCTGGTTGATAAAACAACAACAGCGAAATCTGTAAATAAATTGGTTAACAAAGGGTATGTTACTAAAAAAATTGCGGTTGTAGATAAGCGTAATTTTAATTTATATGCAACAGAAAAAGGTAAAGAGCTATGTGATTTTTTAGATAAAGAAGAAGCCTTTGTAACGCAAATATCTCTTGAAGGGTTAGATCTTAAAGAACAAGAAGCTCTTTTAAAGCTACTTAAAAAGATCACAGCTAATGTAACACCACTTTATAATGAATCGAAAAAAAATAAAAAAGAATACTTCATTAACCTAATTAATAAAGAAAATGAATATTAATAAAGAAATCCAGAAGGCAGAAAAAAGGATAAGACCTTATATTCTTAAAACTCCTTTGATTGAATCTAAAGAATTAAGTAAACTAATAAATGGAAAAGTATATCTTAAATTAGAAAGCGAACAATACACTGGGTCTTTCAAAGCTAGAGGCAGTATAAACAAGCTACTTTCTTTAACTACTGAAGAAAAAAAGAATGGCACCATTACAGCATCTACAGGCAATCACGGATTGGGTTATGCAAGAGCGTTAGAAATAACCAAACAAAAAGGATGTATTTATTTACCTACTAACGCTTCTTCATCAAAATTAAAGGCTTTAGCAAATTATAATGTAGAGTTAATACAATATGGAGAAGATTGCTTAACCACAGAAATGCGTGCTAAGTTGATGGCAGAAAAACAAAATAAGACTTGGGTTTCACCCTATAATGACCCACAAATTATTGGTGGTCAAGGAACGGTTGGTCTTGAAATCGTAGATCAATTAGATCATTTTGATAGTGTACTTATAACTATTGGAGGAGGTGGTTTAATGTCTGGAATAGGCTCCTACATTAAAAGCACAAAACCTAATGTGAAAATTATTGGTTGTGAGCCAGAAAATTCTTGTGAAATGACGTTGAGTTTAAAAGCTGGGACTATTACCAATATGGATGTTGAATTGGAAACCTTGTCAGATGGTTCTGCTGGTGGAATTGAAAAAAATGCAATTACCTTTCCTATTTGTCAAAAAGTAATTGATGAAACGATTTTAGTTAAAGAAGATGCTATAGAAAATGCATTACGTTTTATGGTACATACACACTATAAAATTGTTGAGGGAGCTGCTGGCGTAGCTTTGGCTAGCTTAATAGAAAATGTAGATAAATTTAATGGACAAACAGTAGTCCTAATTATATGCGGAGCAAATATGGACATTTCTAAACTTAAAAAAATTATTTAAATATTTTTTACTTGTTTAACAGAAATACAAAATCCTCAAAAAAAAACAACTTCGTTTAAAATAAAAAAACTTAAAAAATGTTATTTCACTTATATATTAAATATTTAATATTGTACTGAACACAAAACAATTAACAAAATGAAAACTAAAATTATAAACTATATTCTATTTATAATTTTTTTAGCTTTTGCAATTGTACAACTTAATGACCCTGATGGTATACTCTGGTTTCTCATATATTTATCTGTTGGGATAATTTGTCTGTTATCAAATTTTATAACTATCCCTAAAGCATTCTTGATTATAATTATTTTATCACTATTAGCTTTTTCTGTTTTTCATTTTTCTTTTTTTAAAGACTATTTACAAACCGATCGTAAAGAAGAAATTTTCGGAGAAATGGTATATGAAAAGCCATATTTAGAAGGCTCAAGAGAATTTTTAGGATTATTAATAGCTGCTCTAGGTATATTTTATCAATTAAAAGCTCAAAAAAATAAATTTAAAGAACCCTTAATTTAAATTTTAAAATGGCTTCAACTTTAACTAAAAATAAATTAACATCAATTCTTCAGTCAAAATTCAACCCTAAAGAATTAGTATGGATTAATGAGAAAACTACTATTTTAGCTAACCCTGAAACAAGTAAGAAATTTAGTGTTTTTTTTAGTTTAGTACCCAAGTTTATTAGTGACGAAATTATAATTTGGAGTAATGCAGAAATTAATACTATAGAATATATATATCCTGGTTTTAGTAAAACCAATTGGACAAAGCAAGATATATCGAGAACTTTATTAATGATTTCTATTAAAGCTTCTGTAAATAAAGAAATTTTACAACCTTTTTTTCAAACCTCTGAAATGAAAGAACAAGTTACTCTTTATAAAAGCCTTTATTTTTTAGAAAATGCCGCTGCATATAAAAATCAGGTTGTTGACGGTATTCGCACAAACATGTCAAATGTATTTAAAGCAATAGCCTATGGCAACCCTTATCCTGAAGCATATTTAGATGAAGAGCAGTGGAATCAAATGATTTTAAAGACTTTTTTTATGGACTTGAACATTTATCCTATTCAAAATATTGATCAAGGAAAAAATGAACATTTAGCCAACATGTTACAAGATTATGTAAAGGAACGTTGGGCTGCTGGTAGAAAAGCTTCTTTAGAAATTTGGAGAATGGTTGATGGTTATTTAAGAGAAGATCTTAAAGAATTAATTAACCAAAAAAAGTTCGAAGGTATAGAACGTGAAATTTTAACTAAATTAGTCAATAACCAAAAAGACTTAACTTCTGATTTTTGGAATAAAATAGGTAGAGAACAATAAAAACACACAAATAATGTACATTGATCCACATATACACATGATCTCCAGAACTACTGATGATTATGAAAACATGAGAGCAGCAGGTATTGTTGCAGTAATTGAACCTGCTTTTTGGTTAGGACAACCCAGAACCAACTTAGGGTCTTTTATTGACTATTTTAGTACGTTAGTGGGTTGGGAACGATTTAGAGCTTCACAATTTGGAATTAAACACTATTGTACCATGGGTTTAAATTCTAAAGAAGCTAACAATGAAGCTTTAGCGGAACAAGTTATTGACGCTTTACCACAGTTTATTGCTAAAGAGGGTGTGGTAGCCATAGGTGAAATTGGTTATGATGACCAAACTGATATGGAGGATAAGTTTTTTAGAATTCAGTTAGAACTAGCTAAAGAATACAACCTGCCTGTTTTAGTACACACTCCACACCGAGATAAAAAACAAGGCACCTTACGTAGTATGAAAGTGGTCGAGGAACATGAAATTCCTCCTCATTTAGTTTTAATTGATCATAATAATGAAGAAACCGCTAAAGCCGTTTTAGATAGAGGTTTTTGGGCTGGTTTTACTATTTATCCAAAAACTAAAATGAGTAAAAAACGAATGGTTGAAGTTGCCAAACAATATGGATCAGCCAAAGTTATTGTTGACAGTTCTGCCGATTGGGGTGTTAGTGATCCTTTATCTGTACCAAAAACAGCTTCTTTAATGTTGGAAAAAGGAGTTTCTAAACACGATATACACCAAATTTGTTATCAAAATGCACTGTCTTTTTATAATCAAAGTGGACAATTTAACGAGTCCGATTGGTTAGGAGAGAATAACATAGACCAAGCAGATTTACTTTCAGGAAATTCCGTGTTAAGAGGTCAAGATCCTAAAGAAATAACATTTAAAGGGAAAGACACCTAAAATGAAATGGCATTCTATTTTACTAATTATTCGGCCTGCAAATGTAGTTACAGCTATTTCGGATATTTTAGCTGGTATAGCTATAGTAGGTCTTTTTATGCCCAATATTTTTAGTAATAGCCTAATTTTAGATATTTTACTTTTAGTTTTGTCAACCTCCTGTTTATATGCAGGTGGCATTGTATTTAATGATATTTTTGACTATCCAAAAGATAAAATAAATCGTCCCGAACGAGTTATTCCTAGTAATCGATTAAGCCTAAGTGAAGCCAAAAAATTAGGCCTACTATTATTTATTATTGGTATTGGCACTGCTTTTTTAGTTTCTGTTTTTAGCGGAATAATTGCTATAGCTATTTGTTTATGTGCGTTATCATATGATAAATATGCTAAACATCATACTGTTTTAGGGCCTATAAATATGGGTTTATGCAGAGGTCTAAATTTAATTTTAGGTATGAGTTTAGCCTCTGATTTAGAATTAAATTTTTATTTTATTGCTATTATGCCTTTCATTTTTGTTTCGGCAATTACATTAACTGCTCAAAAAGAAACTAAAGGAAAAAACAAAATTGCCATTGTTATCGCCATGGTTTTAGATGCTTTAATTGTTTTAGGTTTTTGGTTAATGCATAAGAATTTCGATTTTTTAATAAATAATGCATTGATATTTATTGCACTATGGTATGGAATAAACACCTATGCAAAGGTGAATGCTATTGTACACAATAAACCCAAATTAATAATGAAAGCGGTAAAAGTCGCCGTACTTTCTTTAATTCTATTAAATGCTTGTTATGTAGCTGGTTTCTGCTCTGTCTACATGGCAATTTTAGTAATTGGATTACTACCAATTTCTTTATTTTTAGCAAAAAAATTCCCCGTAACTTAACAATGAACATTCCTAAAACTATAAAACAGTCTTTCCAAGTAAATTTTGAATTTGATTTAATTTTTACAAGTTTCCTTTTTAAAATTACTAATAATATACTTGTTGACCTTCTAAGTAATCAGGAAACAAAAACCAAAGCTTTTATTGTATTAGACAATGGAGTTTCTAAATGTTGGCCAGAACTTAATGATCAAATCAAAAAATACTTTGATTATCACAAAGAAAAATTAGATTTAAAAGGTGACATCTTAGAAATTATTGGTGGAGAAGCTTCTAAAAATGACGAATCTATTATAAAAACTATACTCGAAAAAGTTAACGAATTTGGTATTGATAGGCATTCTTATATTATTGGAATTGGAGGTGGTGCGGTACTTGATGCTGTTGGTTATGCTGCTGCAATATCTCATAGAGGTGTAAGATTGGTGCGTATACCAACCACTGTTTTATCTCAAAATGATTCTGGTATAGGCGTTAAAAACGGTATAAATTATTTCAATAAAAAAAATTTTATGGGAAGCTTTGCTGTCCCATACGCTGTAATTAATGATGATAGTTTTTTAAGCACTTTAGATATTCGAGATTGGCGCAACGGTATATCCGAAGCTATAAAGGTAGCCTTAATTAAAGATTACGCCTTTTTTGAATGGATTGAAACTAATGTAGCAGCGTTAAATAATAGAGACCTAGAGGTAATGAACGAACTCATTTATCGATGTGCCGATTTACACATGAAACATATTGGGAACTCTGGCGATGCTTTTGAACAAGGTTCTTCAAGACCTTTAGATTTTGGTCATTGGGCTGCTCATAAACTAGAACAACTTTCTAATTATAAAATTAGACATGGAGAAGCTGTGGCTATTGGCATCGCACTTGATAGCACCTACTCTTTTTTAGAAAATCATATTACTAAAAGCGAACTTGAAAGAATTTTAGACTGTATTTTAAATTTGGGTTTTAGTATTAATTATACTGAAATGAATAATGATATAATTATTGGTTTAGAAGAATTTAGAGAACATTTAGGCGGTAAATTAACCATAATGTTACTTAAAACTTTAGGTGTTGGTTTCGAGGTACACAGCATGAATAATGATACATTGTTCAAAGCCATAAGCTATATGGATAACTACCAAGAAAACAAATAATAATGGTTATCGATAAAAAAAGTCATCTTACTTATTGTACTAATATTCATCCTGGAGAAACTTGGGAAGAAACTTTTAACAATCTAAAATTACATACGCTTAAAGTAAAAGAAAACTTAGTTAACGATGAGCCTTTTGGTATTGGGCTTAGGTTGTCTCAACAAAGTGCTTCAACTATATTGGAAGGTTCTAATTTAAAAGATTTTAAAAATTGGTTGGATATCAATAATCTATATGTTTTCACCCTTAATGGTTTTCCTTATGGAGAATTTCATGACGCCGTAGTAAAAGACAATGTTCATAAACCCGATTGGACAACAAAAAACAGGGTAACTTACACCATTAATTTAATGAATATTTTGGCGTATTTACTACCTCCAAACACAGAAGGTGGAGTATCTACTTCTCCTTTATCCTATAAGCATTGGTTTACTTCTGAAAAAGACATTCACACAACCAAAGAAAAAACTACCGAGTCTTTGATTGATGTAGTTTTGAAACTAATTGCTATTGAAAAGAATACTCAAAAATTATTACATCTTGATATAGAGCCAGAACCGGATGGTTTTTTAGAAAACACTCAAGAAGTTTTAGATTTTTATAATAATTACCTTTTCAAAACAGGGATTTCTATTCTTGAAAAAGAACTTAATTGTTCTAAAAATGAAGCGAAATCATATATTTTAAGACACCTTCAAATATGTTATGATGTTTGCCATTTTGCATTAGCTTATGAAAGCCCTCAATTTGTTATTTCAACCTTAGAAAAAGAAGGAATTAAAGTTGGTAAAATTCAAATTAGTGCGGCTATTAAGTGTGTAAAAACTAATTCTGAGTTATTAAAAGAACAGCAAAAATATCTAGCTCAATTTGATGAACCAACATACTTACATCAATCTATTGTGAAGCTTGAAGATAATAGTTTAGTACATTTTTCTGATTTAAGTAAAGGCTTAAGGTTTATGAGTAATCCTAACTTTAAAGAAATGAGGATTCATTTTCACATTCCCATTTTTATTTCAGATTTTAACATTTTAAAATCTACTCAAAGTGATATTATACAAGCCTTAGAGTTGTGGAAAGAACAAAAATACACCACTCATTTAGAGGTTGAAACTTATACTTGGTCTATTTTACCTGATACTTTGCAAACCGATTTAACTTCCTCTGTTACTAGAGAATTAAAATGGGTTTTAAACCAATTGAAACCTTAATATATGAAGCAAGTAGTTGTTATAGACATTGTTGGATTATCAAGTAATCTTCTCAAAAATAAAGAGCTGTTTTTATCCAAATGGATTGAAAAAAAACAATTGTCAAAAATAAAGCCCATGTTGCCAGCGGTAACATGCGCCACACAATCTACTTATTTAACTGGAAAATGGCCTAATGAACATGGCATTGTAGCTAATGGTTGGTATTTTAAAAATGAATGCGAAATAAAATTATGGAGACAATCTAATAAACTGGTTGAAGCTCCAAAAATTTGGGATGTTTGTAAAGATATTGATCCAAATTTTACGTGTTCAAATATGTTTTGGTGGTATAACATGTATTCAAATTCCGATTTTAATGTTACACCTCGTCCTCAATACAAAGCTAATGGTTTAAAAATACCCGATTGTTATTCTAAACCTGAAAATCTTCGAGATAAATTGCAAGAACAATTAGGGCAATTTCCTCTATTCAATTTTTGGGGCCCGAATACCACTATTAAATCTACTAAATGGATTGCCAATTCTTCTAAACTAGTTCATGATTGGCATGAACCTACTTTACAATTAATTTATTTACCACACTTGGATTACGTGCTTCAAAAACACAATAATGAAAATGTAATTTTAAAAGACCTAAAGGAATTAGATGATGTTTGCAAAGACTTAATTACGTTTTACGAATCTAAAAATGTAAACATTATTTTACTTTCAGAATATGGAATAAATCCAGTAAAAGCACCATTCCATATTAATCGTTTACTCCGAAAACATGGATATATAAAAGTTAGAGAGGAAAATGGTTTAGAATTACTAGATTCAGGAATAAGTGAAGCTTTTGCTATGGCCGATCATCAAGTAGCTCATCTTTACATTAATGATAAAACAAAACTGCAATCCATAAAAAAGCTTTTAGATAATTGTTTTGAAATTGATTTGGTTTTAGACAGGGAACAACAAAAACAACATCACATTAACCATGAACGCTCTGGTGATTTAGTTTTAATGGCAAATAAAGATTACTGGTTTACCTATTACTATTGGTTAGATGATAAAAAAGCTCCTGATTTTGCCAATAATGTAGATATTCACAATAAACCAGGTTATGACCCTGTAGAGTTATTTACAGATCCAAAGAAAAAAATGATGACAGTTCGAATCATTTTAAAACTTATAAAAAAGAAATTAGGTTTTAGAACTATGATGAATGTTATTCCATTAAATGCTTCATTAGTAAGAGGATCACACGGTACCATTAATATTGATGAAGACTACTACCCTATTCTAGCTCAAAATACTGAAAATAAAAAAGTCATTGAAGCGACTGATATTTTTCAAATAATTAAAAATAGTGTATTCAAGGAATGAAACTCATTAATTTCTTCAATCTTAATATTATCAACTAATGACCAATCTTTTATAGCTTCTTTCTCTACATTTTGACCTATTTCATTTAATAAATTATGAAGAGGTGTTTTTTCATTACCTTAAAAATAGTAATTTATTACGTTGCTCCCTATATATCAGAATATTCCTGTATGATATATCATTTAATGCTCTATTATAAAGAGATTCTAAGATAACTGCTCTAAGTATTGTTCTTGGCATATCCTTCAATTGTGAAAGAACAGTTGGAGATTGTTTAATAACTTGAATTTTTGTTCTTTCAAGACAAATATCGTTACTCTTTATATTTGGGTCTAATGCACAAAGAATATAACTTGTCACATTTTCTTTTTTCTTTAATTCATTTTGAGAAAGGTTAGCTGCTGCATCTTTCATTTTTTTAAACTGAGCAACAACTAGTTTTGAATCAAAGGAAGAGTTTAAATCTAAAAATATTATAGGAATTATAATGATGATAAATCGTAAATTAAAATAAAGCTTTTAACATAAATTTACATTCCACACACATTATGCTTCCCTCCTACGTCGTCGCATAAAAAGGGTTCCATTAACATTGTAGAAGAAACTTTTGAAAATAAATTTTTTAAAGAAACAGTAGTAACAACTTTCGCTTTTAACCAAAGCTCAAGTTACATAACGCAGAACATTATAGTACATTTTATAAATAGGTTTACCCTGTGGATGAAGCTATTTATAACACAGATGGCGCGTTGGAGAAATTATGATGTTTTACGATACTATTCTATTTATAAAAAAAATGATAGCTATAATGTAAGTATTATGTAAAATATCCCAGAAACTGTATTTATTCTTTACGATATTCAGTACTTGGGTCATTTAAATTTGAAATACGCGATTCTCGTGGATTAGAAAATTTAGATTTATAAGGAAGTCATTTGTAGCTATAATTTGCCATTATGTAAAATTGCCGATACCAAACGCTCGATTGCTTTTATAAAATCAAATTGCATATGGCAATTTGATTTTATAACACAATTATCCATCGCTTGCCAAGGCCAAAAAAAAGCAAAACCTTTTAACTTCGTATTTATAATTTGGCTGTAATTGAAATTCTCGTTGCAAAAAGTTTTCAGAAACTTCTCGTCAGCATTACGCAACAGTACAAAATTTTCCAACCGCATAATCCCTTACTTAAAAATTTCTGTACACTTGCTTTATTCTCACTTCCATTAGAATAATTTTAATTGTAACTTCTAATATTATGTAAAATAGAAATTGTAGGACTTTCTTAAGGTTTTGCTTATATTTTTTTTATTAAGAAAAAATATAAGCAAAAAAAATCAAGACTGCATAAAATTTTGGAAACAATTAACGGTTCATTGCGCTATATTATAGGAAACATTGCAACTAACAAAGATTACTAAAGAAAATGCCTTAAAATGCAGAGATACAAAGTAAAATAGTTACTAAACCCCTAAAATATGGTCGCTCCACTCACCTATTGTTTTTACCAAAATTTTATGAGGTCAAATTCAAAACTAGTTTTTTTATTTCTTTAAACTAACTTGTCTTTCTATACCTAATCGTTTCATTTTAGCAAAAAGGGTTTTGTCTTTAATATTTAATATTGTAGCGGCACCTTTCTTTCCACTAACACGCCAATCAGTAAAGTTCAATACATCAATAATGTAATCACGCTGCAAGGCCTCAAAAGACTTAAATTCATTAGTGGTATTGAAAGAATCAGATTTTGGTATCCAATTACCTGGATTTAACGAGGTACCACTTTCAATAATAACGGCGCGCTCTATTAAGTTTTCTAACTCTCTTATATTACCAGGAAAATTGTAATTCATTAATGCATCAACTGTTTTTTTTGATAAGCGTTTAAAAGCTTTACCAGCTTTTGCCGAGTATTTCTCAAGGAAATATTGAGCTAGAAGCGGAATATCTTCCTTACGTGCACGTAATGGAATATTATATATTGGAAAAACATTTAACCTATAGTAAAGGTCCTCCCTAAAAGTACCCTCTTTAATCATATCTTCCAATTTTCTATTTGTTGCAGCAATAACACGTACATCAACTTTAATGGTTTTTGTGCCACCTAGTTCATCAAATTCTCCTTCTTGTAGTACTCGTAAGAGTTTTGATTGTAGATCTAATGGCATTTCACCTATTTCATCTAAAAGAATAGTTCCGCCATCTGCAAGGGTAAATTTACCTACTTTATTATCTGTAGCACCAGTAAACGACCCTTTTTTATGTCCAAATAATTCACTCTCAATAAGTTCTTTTGGTAGTGTAGCACAGTTAATTTTAATTAATGGTCGTTCTTTTCTTGAGCTATTATTATGAACTGCGCTCGCTAGCAATTCTTTCCCTGTTCCAGACTCACCAGTAATTAATACTGTTGTATCAGTTGGTGCTACCTGATTTACTTGCTCGAGTATTTTGGCATAAGCTTCACTTCTGCATATAATATTGTCTGCATTTATCTTATTACTAATCTCTTCTTGTAAATATTCGTTTTCATTCTCTAATCTATCTTTCAGTGATTTAATCTCTTCTAAAGCTTCATAGAGTTTTAAATCACGTGTTTTACGTTCAGTAACATCTCTAATAACAGCGCAATTATAGTCTTCATTATTAAACCGTAAATGATTGGCAGTTATATCAACTGGAAATTTAGTACCATCCTTCCTTACCACTAGCCATTCAAATCTCAAGGACCCTTTTTTAACTAATTCGTCAAAATGTTCAGCCCACCATTGAGGGTTAATTGAAGGGTCTAAATCGAAAATATTAAATTTGTTAAGTTGTTTTTTACTAAAGCCTAACTGTTTTATAACGGAATAACTGTAATGTAGTAAGTTACCTTTTCTATCATATACATATATTAAATCTTCAGCATTATCTATGACTTCTTTAAATAACTTGAGAGCATTTTCCTTTACCTGTTGTTCTGTAACATCTTGGTAAATTCCAAGTATTTTATAAACTTTACTACCCTTAATAATAGGTTTTCCTACTGCTCTTATAAATCTTGGTGGTTCATCATTTGTTTCTAGAACTTCATCATAAGATGTAGCTTTTTTCATAACACCTCGTAGATGATCTTTTAATTTTTCACTATTCTTAAATTGGTGGATAATATTTGCAGGTGTTAAATCTTCTGTGTTTTTTGTCTTAAAAATTCGTAATGCTTCTTCAGTAGCGGTTAAAGAACCGTCCTGAAGGTTTAATTCCCAACCACCAACATTGGATATGGTTTCTGTATTATCCATCAATTTTTTATAGAAACTTGATTGTGTAATGTCGTTTACAATGGCACAAATCAAATTTTTTCCATTATTTGAGAAATATTGAGCAGAAACCTCAACCTCGTAATATTTCCCCTCTTTGTTTTTGTGCGTGCCTTTAAATTGATGTTTTTTTTGTTTTTCTACAATTTGCCAATGCTCTTTCCAACTTTCTTTAGTAGTTGTAGAATTTATATCAAATAACGTAAGTCTTGTTATATCAGACTTTTTATATCCCAAACGCTCACAAAACTTTGTATTTGCATACACTATTTTTCCAGATTCATCCATCCACATGACTTCATAGGGTAATGTCTCAATTAACCATTCTTTGACTAGTGATTCATCAAATTGTTTCTGCATAACGTCAAATATTTAATTGTAAAAGTAACTGAAATATTCTTAAATATTAGAAAATTCTATTTAATGAGAACAAATATTCACACCAACAATATATTATGATACTGATAACCAGCAATTTCTGTATTTGGCACGTAAATAGCCTATTGTATGCCAAACGATATTACAATGAAACGTAAAGAATTTTTAAAAAAAACAATTGCAGGTGGATCGCTTTTCATTTTAGGACTTACAGCTTTAGCTAAAGTTAACAATACTAAAGATAGTACTAAAGCAGAAGATCAGAAACTTGGCTATAATCATTTACCTAATAAAGAATATAAAACTATGAATTCAGTACTTCACAAAGCAAACACAAGAGGAGATGCTAACCACGGTTGGTTGCAATCAAAACACACCTTCAGTTTTGCTAACTATCACAATCCAGAAAGAATGCACTTTGGTGTTTTACGTGTATTAAACGATGATATTGTTGCGCCAGGTATGGGTTTTGGCACACACCCACATCAAAATATGGAAATTATCTCTATTCCTATGGCAGGAGATTTAGAACACAAAGATAGTATGAACAATGTAGCTGTAATCAAATCAGGTGACATTCAAGTATTAAGTGCTGGAACAGGAATCACACATTCAGAGTACAACAAAAACAAAGACGAACAAGTCAAGTTTTTACAAATATGGGTAATTCCAAACAAGAAAAATGTAACACCGCGCTACGACCAAATTTCTCTTAATGTTAAAGATAGAAATAATCAATTTGAACAAGTGTTATCACCAAATCCAGAAGATTCTGGAGTATGGATTCATCAAGATGCTTGGTTTAATATGACCAATCTTGATAAAGACAAAGAATTAACATATCAATTAAATAATCCAGAAAAAAATGGCGTGTATGTTTTTGTGTTAAAAGGAGATGCAACTATAAACAATCAAGCTCTAAACAACAGAGATGGATTAGGAGTATGGGATGTAAGTCAATTAGACATTAAGGCAGATTCAAATACGGAACTGCTCTTAATGGAAGTTCCAATGAGTTAATAAACAATTAATTATAAATCAAAATAAGTATAACCGTCAATAATGACACAAATTAAATTTAAAATGAAAACAATAAAATTAACATTCGTATTTATTCTAGCATTAACAATGAACATTTTTGCTCAAAACCCAAACAATGACCCTTCACTTGCAGGTAGTCAACTATTAGATGCAGATGACCACTCTCTTATTTTAATTGACCACGAAGGTCAAATGGCTTTCGCAGTGCAATCTATAGATATCCAAACACTACGTAATAATACTGGTTTGGTAGCAGGAGCGGCTAAATTATTTAATGTACCAACTATTGTAACTACAGTTGCAGAAAAGTCTTTTAGTGGTCCATTATTCCCAGAAATTAGCGAGTACTTTGGTGATATGTCTCAATACATAGACAGAACAACAATGAATTGTTGGGAAGATAAAAGAATTGTTAAGGCTGTTAAAAAAACAGGTAAAAAACGTATAGTATTGGCGGGACTATGGACAGAGGTATGTATTACTCTTCCTGCGCTTTCAGCGATAGAGGATGGATATGAAGTATACTTTATAACCGATGCCTGTGGAGGTGTATCTAAAGAAGCACATGATATGGCGGTAGCTCGTATGATACAAGCAGGAGCTGTACCAATTACTTCTATGCAATACTTATTAGAGTTACATAGAGACTGGGCTAGAGCTGGTAAATATGTAGCTGTTACCAATTTAGCAAAAAAATATGGTGGCGCTTACGGTTTAGGTATCGATTATATCTCAACAATGAAAGGTTGGATTAAAGAAGGCGGTGACAAGCACTAATTAACTTCACAAAGCACTCTGTTTCTAAAGAGACAGAGTGCTTTTTAAAACAAAATAAAATGAAACGGTTTATACTAATTTTAATTTTCGCTATTGCATTAGTCTCTTGTAAAGAAGACACTAAAAATTCACAATTAGCAGACCTTATTGTTACCAATGCAAAGGTGGCAGTTATGGATTCAAATAGAACAATTACAGAAGCCATTGCTGTAAACGATGGCAAAGTGTTAGCGACAGGAACAACAGAACATATCCTAAAGCTAAAAAATGAGAATACTAAAGTATTAGATGCAAAAGGAAAAACAATTATTCCTGGTCTTAATGATTCTCACTTGCATCTAACAAGAGGCGGTAGATTCTTTAATGCAGAATTACGTTGGGATGGAGTAAAGTCATTAAAGAGGGCTTTAAGAATGCTTAAAGAACAAGCCCAAAGAACACCAGAAGGACAATGGGTAAGAGTTATTGGAGGCTGGAGTCCATTTCAGTTCGAGGAAAAACGCTTCCCAACACCACAGGAAATAAATGAAGCAACAGGCAATGTACCTACTTATGTCCTTTATTTATATAGTAGGGCTTGGTTAAACCAAGCAGGTTTAAATGCTTTGGGTATCGATGAGAATACAAAAGCACCTATTGGTAGTACTTTTGAAAAAGATGCTAACGGTAAACTTACAGGCGTATTATTGGCAGAACCTAATCCTACAATATTATATGCTCGTATTGGTGCACTTCCACCATTAACTCAAGAGGAAATGGTTAACTCAACCAAACAATTCTATCGCGAATTAAACAGTTTTGGTATTACTAGCGGTATTGATGCAGGTGGTGGTGGCCATAAGTTTCCTAAAGATTATACAGGTACAAAATTATTAGCCGATACAGGCGAAATGCCAATAAGGTTATCCTATTATTTATTCCCTCAAAACAAAGGTGCTGAATATGCAGAGTTTCAAGAATGGATGTCAAATAACCAAGTTGGTCACAACGGTGAAATTCATTTAGATCACGGCTATGAATTAGAAGGAGGTGGTGAGTTTTTAGCTTGGAGTGCTGGAGATTTCGAAAACTTTTTAGCACCACAGCCACTTTTAAAAGACCGTCCAACTTGGAGAGAGGACTTAAAAAGGATTATTCGTTTACACGTTGATAAAGGATGGCCGTTTAGAATACACGCTACATATGGTGAAACTATATCTAATATGTTAGATGTAATTGAAGAAGTTAATAAAGAAACTAATGGAAAATTAGCATCAGAAAGATGGATGTTTGACCACGCTGAAACAGTAGCTGAAAAAGAGCTTAAAAGAGTAAAAGCACTTAATGGAGGTATTGCAATACAAGCACGTATGGCTTATGCAGGTGAGTTTTTTGTAGAACGTTATGGCGCTGATAAAGCAAAACAAGCACCACCAGTTAAAAAAATAATGGAAATGGGTATTCCTCTTGGAGCTGGTACAGATGGTACACGTGTTGCAAGTTATAATCCTTGGCCAGCACTATATTGGTTAATATCAGGTAAAACAGTTGGTGATTTACAATTAAGTGAAAAATCAAATCTTTTAACAAGAGAAGAAGCATTGCATTTATATACTAAAGGAAGTGCCTGGGTTTCAAAAGAAGAAAATGTAAAAGGGACTTTAGAAAATGGCATGTACGCAGATTTCACAATACTTTCAGAAGATTATTTTTCAATTCCAGAAAAACAAATAAACAATATAAAAGCGGTGTTAACAGTAGTTGGTGGTAATGTAGTCTTTGCAGGTAAAGAATATGAAACTTTAAATCCAAGTTTACCAGAAGTTATACCAAGTTGGTCACCAGTTAGATATTACGGTGGTTATCAGAATAAGTAAATCAAATATTAATTTTTAAATAATAAGTAAAATGGAAACAGCAGTAAAAACAAAATGGAACATTGATACAGCACATTCTGAAATCAGTTTTAAAGTAAAACATATGATGATTTCAACAGTAACTGGTCACTTTGAAGATTTTAATGCATCAGTTGAAACTGAAGATGAAAATTTCATCAATGCAAATTTTAATTTCAAAGCAAAAATCGATTCTATCAATACTAAAAATGCAGATAGAGATGCGCATTTAAAATCAGATGATTTTTTCAATGCAGAATCATATCCAGAAATGACTTTCTCTTCAAAACCTTTTGATGGTAGTAAGTTAATAGGTGATTTAACCATAAGAGACATCACAAAAGAAGTGTCACTAGATTTAGATTTCAATGGTATTGCTGTAGACCCTCATGGTCAAACAAAAGCGGGTTTTGAAGTAGCAGGAAGCATTAATAGAAAAGATTTTAACCTCACTTGGAGTGCAGTAACAGAAGCAGGCAGTATAGTTGTAAGCGATACTATCAAATTAATTGTAGACCTACAATTTATTAAAGTATAGTTTTTCATTGGTTGATAGTGTTAACTAGGGCTAATGATTCTTTTCGTTGGCCCAATTTTCTTAACTCAATACTCTAAAAAATGAAACTTATAAAAAATAAATTAAGTAATGACGCAGGTCTATTTGTATTTAGATTATTAGCTGCAATTGCGTTACTTAAAGCTCATGGCTTACCTAAAATACTAAACTTTCAAGATACGCTTTTGCACATACCAGACCCGTTGGGTCTAGGTACAACCTTTAGTACATATTTCGCAATTTTCACTAACATTTTATGTTCAATTATGGTAGCATTGGGGTTGTTTACAAGGGCAGCAGCATTTTTCATTTTTTCACTAACATTATCAGGGTTGCTTTTGGTACATTTTAACGATTCTTATAAAATTCAAGATGTACCAATAATTTATTCAATAGTATTTGGTTTTATAACATATTTAGGGGCAGGACGATATAGTTTAGATTTTATAATAAAGCATTGTAATCATGAAGTCTAAAATAGTATGCTTCATATTATTTTTGATTTGTGGTGCTGGTGTATCGCAAAATGCACCATTAGAGTTTAGTCTTTTAAGACAAAATGATAATGTTGAAGCCCTAAAACAATTACAATCAAAAAACACGTATCAAAAAATAAAATATTACCCTCTAGGAAATCAGACATATTTGTCATTTGGTGGTAGTTGGCGTTTTCAATACGAATCATTTATAAATGAACAGTTTCAAAACAGTCAAGATCAAGACAACTTATGGTATTTAAATCGTGTTATGCTTTACGCACATTTAAAAGTTAAAGATAAATTTCAATTATTTGCAGAAATAAATAGCAGTCTTATAGGAAATAAAGAGAATAAAAGTCCAGTAGATAAAGATGAGTTGTCAATTAATCAACTATTTCTAAATTATAGATTATTTAATAATTGGTCTGTAACAGTTGGTAGACAAAACTTAAAATTAGGAAGTGGTAGACTTGTAGATGCTAGAGAAGGACCTAATGTTAGACGTTCTTTCGATTTAGCACAGCTGTACTATCATAAAAAAAGATTTTCAGCAACTACGTTCTTTGCAATTCCTGTACAACCTAAATCTTATGTATTTGACAATGAATTTTTAAGTTTTAATGAAACATTTTCAGCCATATATACAACAACAAGGTTTAATAACTCAAGTGCGTTAGATACCTATATTTTTTATCAAAAAGATAACGGTGTTATATACAATAATTTACAAGGTAGTGAAAGACGTTCATCATTTGGCTTACGTTACTTTGGTTCAATAAATTCTTTGAAGTTCAACAACGAGGTTGTTTATCAATTTGGCTCAATGGAGAACCAAAATATAAGTGCTTGGACAATATCATTACAATTAGAAAACAAAACTAAAGTTCACAATCATTTTTATAATCTAGGTATTAAGTCAGAGATAATTAGCGGCGATAGAAATAAAAATGATAATACACTTAACACTTTTGATGCACTATATCCTAGAGGTGCTTATTTTGGAAGGGTAGCTCGTTTTGGACCATCAAATCTTATAGATATACACCCATATATTAATGCCAATTTCAATAAGTTATTTATTGAATTAGATTATGATGTGTTTTGGAGACAATCCATTAACGATGGTGTATATAATGCAGCATTATTATTAGAATATCCAGATGTCAACAATCAAAGATTTATTGGTCAACAAATAGGCGCTATAATTGGTTATGAAGTTAATAAACATATCAATCTCGAATTTGAAAGCAATATCATATTTCCAGAAGCATTTTTAAAACAATCAAATCAAGGAGATACATTGTATCACTTTGTATTAACAACTGAAATAAAATTTTAAAACACGTATACTATGCAATTATTAGAAAGTTTAAACTGGCGTTACGCAACCAAGAAGTTTGATAATTCAAAAAAAATAAAGGATGAAGATATTAAACGTATAGAAGAAGCAATAAGATTATCAGCTTCGTCTTATGGCTTTCAACCATATACTATTTTAAGAATTGAAAATCCACAAGTATGTAAACAATTACAATCAATATCTTGGAATCAATCTCAAATATTAGATGCATCACATCTTTACGTGTTCTGTAATTATTTAGAGTTTACAGAAGAAATGATAGAAGAATATGTGCAAAGAAAATCTAATATGCAAAATATTCCATTAGACAAGTTAGATGGGTACAAACAATTTATGAAAGGTAAACTTAAAGAAAAATCTAAAGATGAAATACCACATTGGACAGCAAAACAAACCTACATCGCACTTGGAAATATGTTGGCCGCCTGTGGAGAATTAAAAATAGATTCGTGTCCAATAGAAGGTTTTGAGCCTCAAGAATATGATAAAGTTCTGGGCTTAAATGAAAAAGGGCTTACTGCAACTGTAGTTGTGGCTATAGGCTATCACGCAGAAGACGATCATAACTATAATATGAAAAAGGTTAGAAAATCAATTAATACACTATTCAAAACTATTTAAAAATGTCAATAAGTAGATTAGAAGCATTTAGCGATGGTGTATTAGCTATTATAATTACCATTATGGTTCTGAACTCAAAATTCCAGAAGGAGATTCAATAGAAGCATTAAGGCCTCTATTCCCAACGTTTATTACTTATGTATTAAGTTTTATTTATCTAGGTATATATTGGAATAACCACCACCATTTCATGCAAGCATCAAATAGTGTAAATGGTAAAATATTATGGACCAATCTACATTTGTTATTCTGGTTATCATTGTTCCCTTTTGCTACTGGCTATATGGGCGAAAATCACTTTCAAGAATTACCAACAGCTTTATATGGTTTCGTGTTGTTTATGGCAAGTTTGGCATGGTATATTTTGTTAAAAGCGTTAAGCAAGAAACTGTTTTACGTAAAACCTATAATAAACAGCATAAGGCAATACTATCAATATTTCTATATGGTGCTGCAATCGCCATAAGTTTTTATAACTCAATTATAGCAGTTGGCATTTATGTAATAATAGCTATACTTTGGTTTGTTCTAAATAAAAGATTGGAAGAAACCAGTTTTAAGAATTAGCTTCACTAGTTCTAATTATCATTCCACACACATTATGCTTCCCTCCTACGTCGTCGCATAAAAAGTGTTCCATTAACTTTAGTAAATGAAGCTTTGGAGAAGAAAACTTTTATATTAAAATAAGCAAATAAAACTATTGCTTTTACCAAAGAAAAGTAACATAATGCTGACCATTATAGTACATTTTATAAGTAGGTTTATCCTGTGGATGAAGCTACTTATAAAATGTACTATAATTAGTCGCTATGTAAAATTGCCGTTGCCAAACGCTCGATTGCTTTTTAAAAATTAAACGCTTACTGGCGTTTATTTCTAAACACAATATCCAACCGCTTAGCCAACGCCAAAAAAAGCTAACCTTTTAGATTTGTTTAAAAATCGCGTATTCGATAACTGGTGTGTCAACAAAATATTTGAGTGGCTACCTAAACTGATTTGTATTCTTGCAAAAGGTTAAAAATTCTCGCTCTCAAGTCATAGATATAGCTAGGAGTGTTATAGAAAATACTAAGGCTATAGATCCCTACAAATTAATTGAAGAAAATTATATGAAATTGATAATTCCACATTATTCTAAAACATAACCTTAGATGTTAAATTTCACATTGAAATTGTTACATTTATCAGGAAAGATGATGCAAGGCTGTTTGCCACAAAACAAATATTTTTTTAAAATACGCAATGAGAGAAATGTTGGTAACAGTTGATTTTGGGTGAATAGACCCAAAACTTTTTAGGTCATTGTAATACTAATGGCTTTATGCACTCCTTTTAATTCTACATTAGTAAATTTAACCTTTGCCTGATTCTCAGGTGGTAGCTCGTCATATAGATTCTTTGAATATATAAAGTTAGTACCATACTCTTTATTAAGTTGCTCTAAACGAGCAGATATTATAACTGTTTTTCCTGTAATTGAAAATTGCTGTCTATTGCTAGTTCCCACATTTCCTGTCACTACTTTTCCAGCATGCAAACCAATACCAATTCGGGTAGCATAAAAGTCTTTTTCCTTATTCTTTTTATTAAGGCTATCCAATATTTCAATAGATGATTTATAAGCATTAAGACAAGTATTTCCAATAGGGCTGGGTACACCAAAGGTAGCCATGAAACCATCCCCTAATAATTGATTCACAACACCATGGTTTTTTTCTACAATTTCTATCATAAAACCAAAAACCTCATTTTGATATTTAATAATTTCTTCTGGTTTTCTGTTTTCCGCATATATAGAGAAGTCTCTGATATCCAGAAACATTACAGCTACAAAAAGCTCTTTTACCTCATTGATATTTTGATTGTTAATAAGAGCCATGGCAACAGGTTCAGAAACTTGTTGCCCTAACAAATGCTTAATCTTTTTTTCGGCACTAATTAATTCACCTTGAGACTCTTCTATTTTTACATAGGCTATTTTAAGATAAGAGTGATCTCTTTTTTGAGCTCTATAGAATCTGAATAACCCGAAAAGAAGAACCAATACTAAGGTTAATATAATAATCAGATTATTCCTAAATCTTGCTTGTTTTTGAAATTCAAGTCTGCTAATCTCCTTGTCCTTATGTTCTTGCTCTAAAAGGTTATGTTGTTGCTGTAATTCCTGTTCCTGTTCTTTTTTATTTTTCTCCAACAGTGCTACTTCCTTTTCCTTTTCTAATGTCAATAGATTTTGATTGGCAATCTTTACTTGTTGTTGTTGCTGTAAAAATTCTAATTTTTGATTTTTTATGGTAGCATCTTTAATCAACTGCTCCTGCTTTAATTGTTCCAATCGACTTTCTTGCTGAATACTATCTAGTTTTAAATTTTGCAACTCAAGATTTTGGGTTATCGCCTTTAATTGCAATTGTTCGATACTAAATTGCTGAATTTTATTTTGAGTTTCCAACGAATCTAATTCACGATTTACATTTACCAACTTATCTTGGAAATACAAAATTTTCCCTACTTCAATGCGTTCTAATTTATCTATGGAATCCTTCAAAGTAAAGTATTTCTGATAAAATAATAAAGCATCATCATATTCTTGTAAATCATTATAAAGTTTTGCCTTAGAAAGATAAATATCGCTAAGCAGGATTAAATTATTGTCACTTTTAGCTATGCTTTCTGCTTTGTCATAATGTGAAAGTGCATTTGAAAAATCTCTTTTAAAATGATAAGAAGTACCTAAAATTTGGTTTATTTCAGATTTAAGACTCTTGTCTTTTGCATTTTTTAAAGCTTTAAACAGGTATTCTAAACTTTTGTCGTATTCCCCAATATTATAATACGTAATACCAATATTAATGAGTATGGGTAAATCTACTTTTCCTCCTTTGGAAATCATTCTAGCTTCTGCCTTTTTCAAATAATATATGGATTGTGCAAAATCATTAGAGATGTTATAGTTATACCCTAAATTATTATCCCCTTTAGCTTTCTCTAAACTATTATTATTGTTTTTTTCTAATATTTTTTTTATTTTTTTATTATAAATCAGCGCTTTATCATATTTTTCGTTTTTGTAATATGCCTTCACTATATCCCCTAAAACATATATGTTTTTTGGATAACTTACTCTTTGTAAAATATTATTATAATAGGAATAGGCAAGTTCTGGCTTATTCAACTCTGAATAACAATTACCAATTTTAACTTCCAAATAATCAAGGTTGCCATCTTTAGTTGAATATATATTTAAAAAATCTAAATAATAGACTAACGATTTGTCAAAAAGGCCTTTTTTTTCATAGATATTTCCTATTTCTTTAATGATCTCGAAATGTTTAGAAGCCTTTTTTAATTTCTTTGCTTTTCTTTGTGCCTTTAGATAATAGAACAGTTGATTTGTTAAGCTATCGTTTCCAAATTTTTTATAATAAGTTGCTTTTTTTACAAACTCATCGACGTCATCGTTTTGCGAATAAACCAAGTTTGAAAATATTAGAATTAAAAAAAGTATTACAATTCTCATAACAACTAGTTAATATTATATTTTAATCCAATTTGAAATATCCTAAGTGATTGAGGGTTATAAAAAAGGGCGTCACTATCTTGATTAGCATCTATTCCTGCGTATTGTTTGTTAAATAAATTTATAGTTTTAAAGTGTAAACTATTCTTTTTGCTTATTTGAAAATATAACCCTAAATCCATAGTATAGAAACCGTCATTTTCAATATTTAGTAGACTATCTTCAAAATACGCTATAGTATTTCTTGTATTGCTACTTGTTACAAAGGTGTTATCTATTATTAATTTAATGTTTTTTAAGGGTTCTAAGTCTAATCGTAATTGTGAAATTACTTGAGGTAATGAAGGTGCTTTATCTAAATGTTTAAACTCGGGTGGAAACCCTGACTCTAGTATAAGAGTAGTTTTTCCTTTTGCGATATTGTAATTAAAATTAAATGTCCCATTTAAATTAATCGAAGGGATTAGTTTTTTTGCAGTAGCACTAAGCTGTATACCATAAATTTCAAGAAAAGAAGCCCCATCATTAAAATACCCTATACTAAGGGTACTAGAATCCTCACCTTCTATTTGAGCTGCTCCATAGTTTATGAAACTTGTAGTTTTAGTTTTAAATATAGAAGCATCAAAATGTAAATCTTCCTTAGGTGAAAACCGAATACCTATTTCAAAACTATCCGTTTTTTCCGGTGTTAGTTCCGGTGACCCTGTTTGAGTAGGCTCCAAATTTTCAAAACCTATAAGAAAAGTGTTTGCTCCAAAATAAGGGCTAGGAAATCGAAAAGCCTCACTGTAACTAAATCTAATATTGGTCTTAGAGTTTACCTTATATTGAACTCCAAATCTAGGGTTAAAAATCGGTTTTAAATTTTTTAATAAGTCAGTCTTGCGTTTTTGATACTGCCCACCGATAATAATATTTAAGTTTTTTAAATTTATATACCATTCCATAAAAGTACTAAATTCTAAAAGATCCACTTTACTAACCAACACAGGGGTATCTATGGCAACTTCATCTTGTCCAGGGGGCTTTTTTTTGAAATTCTGAAGAGGTAAACCAGAGCCATTTATGGCATTTACACCCAAAGAAAAATTAATATTTTCACTGAGCTTAACATCAACAAAACCTTCTATTGCATACTCATTAGAATAAGCTTCATTATATCGATTGCCATTAAAATATGTCTCTATAATGTGTTCCCTGTTTTCCTCTAGTAAGCTTAAATCTTCATCATTTAAATAAAGTTGTCTAACATAGCTTATCAAAGGAAATACATATGCAGTATTATTACCTTTAAGAGTTCGATATCCTAGATAACGAGTACGTATTCTCCAACTATATTTAGACATCTTTTTTTCATACTGTAAATTAAAAAGCGAAATAGTTTCTCCAAAAGAATTGAAAGGTTGCCCATGAGATACCGCAAGTGTATTTAACCCCAGAGCTGCATGATCCTTTCTATAAAGGTGGTAGCCATTAAATTTGAAGTTTCCAGATGTAATGTCCAACCCTACGAGTTTACTTTGGTGTGGATATTGTCCCAACAATGGTTTACTAGGTGCCCCTAATAAATTTGGTTGATTTTCTAATTCTATATTTCCCTCTGGATCATTGTCATCTTCAGGATAAAGTGTTTTAAAATATTTTTCTGCATTGTACAAGTTATCTATATCATATTTTATACTCCGGTCATTCATCCCCGTTTGTCTTCCAAAAAAGGTATATTTCATAACGTTTTTTCCCTTACCAATCTGTCCTCCCAAAGAAATATCAGTATTGAAAAAACCATTACTACCATGATCAATATTTGCACTGACATAAAAAGGCCTAGTGCTTTCTTTTAAAATAATGTTAATGACTCCTGCCGAAGCATCAGCACCATATAAGGTAGCAACAGGACCGTAAATAATTTCAATGCGTTGCGCCTGACTAATTGGTAGTTGCGCCCCTAAAGGAAAACTATTTACTAAAAAAGGGGATAAAGGAATATCATTTATTAAAATTTTAGCGTAACTATTACCTAAGAGGCCTCTCATTAAAAAAAGATCACCACTAATGTATGAGCCAGGTTGCGAAACTCTAATACCAGGAATGGTTTTTAGTGCATCTGTTAAGGTAATATAATTATTTTCTTTAATCTCTTCTTCAGTAATAACATAAATAGTAAATGGCAAATCCTCTATTTTCTTTTCGGAACGACTTCCTGAAACCACTACATCATATTTTTTACTATTAATTGATTTCTTTACATTACCCCAATTTAAACGATCAAAATCTATCTTTAGGGTATCATTCTGAGCACTAACGATTATTGTTATAAAAAACAAAACAAATACCTTCATCTACATTATTTATTTATAATTTTAATAAATGTTTAAAAATATATTGAGTGTATCAAACATCAATGAGCTGTAATATACTAGATTAGCCCCTCTTATGGTAAATATAACATAATTTTCATAAATTATTTCAAAGCTAGAAAGGCCTGCTAGTCATTAGTACAGGAAAAATAAAATACGCGATTCTCAGCGATTAGGATTTTTATAAGGTTTATCCTTTTGTCCTTATAATTAGTCGTTATGTTAAATTGCCGCTCAAAGCTCTACATCTTTAAAAATTGATTCTTTTTCCAGCGCACAAAAAATTTTATGATTGTAGTTTACTTGTATGCGAAAAAATACGTTTGCCTTAATAAGGCTTCAATTCGTATTTTTCTGTACTAGCATAAACTGGCTTTAATTATATGTTCATTTTGCCTTGATGCAAAACGAACCAAAAAATCAAGAAAGAAATATGCTTTCCACGCACTCTGTACAAATGCTAAAACAATCACTTTAGTATTGTTTTAGCATTTGTCCATTCACAGCCACCGCTGACCCGCATTTCTTTCGGGCTTGCGCTCACCACTTTTATTATTATGTTAAATAGAAAATTAACTTAGAATGAAAATTTGTTTATCACTCTTACTTGTATACCGAGATTTTGAATAACAACCGTAACATTTCTCTATTTGAAAGCCTGAATTTGATATTAGTTGCAGCATTTCTTTATGTCTAAACATTTTCATGGCAACAGATTTCTTTTTGAAATTTGCGCCATCCTTCAGGTAGTTAATATTAAAGAAGTAAATAGAAGACTCTCTATCGTAGTTTCCATTTATATAAGCCTCTTCCCGTTTCCCTTCATAAATGAAATCTTTGTACTTGTATGGTAAATCAAGGTTTCGCTTTAATTTGATTTCATTTGGGTTTTGAATATCAAGTATGAATTTTCCTTTAGGTTTAAAAGAGCTCTTTATGTTGATAAGAGTTTTTAATGCAATTTTATCATCTAATAAATGTTGAAAGGTGTTAGTAGCACAAAATATTAAATCGAAAGAGCCACTTGTATTGACCATATCTTCAACGGAGAAAGATATTCCTCTATGATTTTTTATAGCTTTCTTAATCATTGCCCTAGATATGTCAGTTCCTTTAATGTTGGAAGCTACTTTGGCTACTCCATTTGTTATTCTCCCCGTACCACAGGCTATTTCAAGTATTTTTCCAGGGAAATTAATACGTGGTTTTTTATTCGTATTGTTTCAACACTTCAAAATTATCAGTTCTCAATCGCCACACACCATCTTTTTCTTTAATCCATTCTTCTTTAGTAATTATTCCTTCACCAACATTCATACTCCAATTAGATGAAACATGAACTGTTGTTGAATTAATTTCTTTGACTTCTGTATTTCGGTATACCAAAAAACTTGCTCCAGAAGCAACAAAAGGTCTCCAAAAGTCATCAATTTTTTTTCTCCCTTTAAATGTTCCAAACGGTTTAGCGTTCATAGTTGCATTAGTTGTGTACGCATTTACACAATAATCTACATTGCCCTTATTAAAGTTTTTAATCCAATTATTACTTGCTATAATGACCTCTTTTTCAGCTTTAGTTCTATTTGTTTTTTTAGAATTTTTAAACATCTTACCATGTCCTGGAACTATCCAATCTACTTGATGTACCCATTCTTGCCTGTTTTTATCTAAAGTAATTTGGTCTTGTGCTAAAGGGTCTTTATCAGGTCCAAATTGATCATTCCACCACATATGTGTTAATAAATAGGTGCCTTCTTTAGTTTCCACCAATAGGCTTGCATCTTCATGCGTATGGCCAGGTGTTTTAATAACGATTACGCCTTCACTAATTTCAAACTTATCTGGGTGATCATTCCAATCATCATTTTTATACGTTGCCCAAAAATCAACAATGATAGCATTTGGAAATACACCAACTCTTGTATTATGATCTGGATGATGATGACTAATAAAAATATGGGTTACATCTTCTTTACTAACTCCTAAATTTTTCATGGTATGGATTAAATTATCCCAATCTCCTTCTGCTGTCATTCCTGGATCGGTTACCATAATCATGTCTTCCGTTCTAATTAAAGAAATTGTACTTGCTACTTTTCTTGCTCCATCTGGTTTTGCGCCAGGCAAGAACGTTTTACCTTCAATAGGCTTTACATAACCATCATACAAAACATCTATAGTTGGTAAACCTTCATGTATATAAGGACTCGTCTCTTTGTGTGTATGCGTATCATCGCCATGCTTATGCTTTTTTTCTTGAGCATTACACGCAAATAAAATGAGGGATGTAAAGGCTAAAATTGCTGTTCTTCTTAAAATCATAATAAACTATTTAAATATTTAGTGCAAAACTAAACACAAATAGAAGCTTAATCCTGTATCAAAAGATACAAGACAAACATATTATCTGATAACTTGAACTTGTTTTTGCCCAAGTTTTAATAAGTTTTCTTTTTCAAGTTGTTTAAGTAATCGAGAAATCACCACTCTTGTAGTACCAAATTCATTTGCTAATCTTTGATGCGACATACTTATAGTACAATGATTTTGCTCATTAGCTTCCTCCATTATATATATTAAAACGCGTTCTTTTAAGCCGTTAAACGCAAGCTCTGTATAACTACTCATTAACACATTGTAGCTTTCTGAAAACGTATTCATTGTAAAATCATGCCATGACTTATATTTAAAAGACCAATCTTTAACATGTCGTACTGGAATATTTAAAATGGTAGTTTGGTCTTCTACAATTGCTTTTACGGTACTTTTGCAATCTTGAAAACATGCAGATAATAAAAGTGTACAAGTTTCGATATCATTTAAATAGTAGATAAGGATTTGTCTGTCTTCACTCTCTTGAAACACTCTAACTCTACCCTTTATAACAATTTTAAGTACTTTTATATATTCATTTTCTTTAATTAAAACATCTCCTTTTTTATGTTCAGAAATATATGCGTTATTAGCAATTTCTGTTTGTAGCTCTTCCTCTGTAATCTTTAATTTTTTAAAAAAACCATGAAGCATATATTCTGTTTCTTTATTCTATTGATCACAAAGCTATAAAATTTTTAGTGCGATTTCTTACATATTTCCGGAATTTATTGAAAACTAGGGAAGATAACCTCATTCCATACACATTCCCACTTCACTCCTATCGTCGCTTCGGGCAAAGAGTATTTACTCGCTCTCTCATATTTGAAAAGTAAAAGCTCATGAGCCTTTTAAAGATTTCAATACATTTTTAGAAACTTTTAGGAAGAAAAAATCTGGGTTATTTTTTGTCTTAAAACATGACATAATAGTTAAGGTTAAAAATATTAACTATTTATGATCGAGATGAAGTTATTAGTATTATCAAGGCTACATATCCTCTTGGGTTTGGTACACTAAATAAAATAGAAATAACTTTTGCCATCATAATCATTATTTCTTTGATTTTTTCTGTAATAAAAAAGGGAAAACTCAAATTTACTTATGCTTTTTCTATGATTTTATTTGTTCTAATACTACAAACATTATAGTTATTAACTACTTTAAGTGAAAGAGCAACTTTAATTATCTAAGCTATAGAAGTACCCAAAAGTAATTTCCATTTTATATTCGTTTTATCGGAGATATTAAAAGTAACCTACCTTTTTATTTTTGGTTATAAACAATTAAAAACTAGTCAAATATAAAATAACAATGAAAGAGGAAATGTATTTAAAACAACTGATATTGATATATAATCATGTTTAAAATTCACAAAAAAACACCCATATCTAAGAAATTTAATAGCAAATAATTAAGAGAACGTTAAAGACGTGGATTGTTTGGTATTAGCAATAAAAAATAACTTCTAGAAGATTAAACCTAATAATTGAAGCTAATGAAAATAAAACGTTGATAAATATTTTAATACAGGTACAATTAGTCATTAGCTTTTCAAATAATGATAAATAAAAAATAATAATGTCACATTTTAAATTTAATAGGAACTTATAGTAGCCCCCTTGATGCTATGCAACTGTTACATTCTAAAATTATAAATAACATTTTATTTTATACTCAATTAACCAACGCTTCCAGCCACCAAAAAAAAATGAAAAACCTTTTAGTCATAATTAATACTTAGGAATTGATTGGATAATAACGCTATAAAAAAATCGATAGAAAATACCTTTTTGGGAGTATCAATAAGATACCTTCAACAGTATCTGAATTGGTGTTGCGTTAAGGAAGCTATAAAATTAAGAAACTATTAGGATCAATGCATTTGTTAAAAAAACAATCCATTTAGGAGCTTTTATTGAGCTATAGTCAAATAGACTATAGCTCAATAAAAGTAAAGGTATCTAATAAGGATTAATTTCTTATTTTGGTATTAATGATGCAGTTGTTTAACACCAAAGTCACTGGTGTTTTCTTAGATTGTAGTAATAGGTATTCTTTTTGATGATTTTTAAGTGTTTTTTCAAATTTAATTTCTCTTTTAAAGCTAGAGTTATCATTTTCAATTTGGAGTAATTTTACTTTTACCATAATCTCTCCAGTATCGATTCCTTTTTTTTGAGCTTTATATTTTAAATAATTTACGGTACAACCGCCTAATGCAGTGGTAAGATAATCCAATGGTGCAGGTGATTGATTGGTTCCTCCCTTTGTTATTGGTTCATCAATTAGCATGATAAAGTCTCGAACTTTAGATACTGATTGAAAGCTGTTTGAATTGCTTTTAACTTTAGCTAGACTCAAATGTGTTTGTATGTTCATAAGTAAAATAAATTAAGCTATAGATAATCCTCCATCAACAGAGAGTATTGTTCCATTTACATAGCTAGCATTTTCTCCTGTAAGATATAGAATAGCATCTGCAACTTGCACTGCTTCACCTCTTTTTTCTAAAGGTATTTTTGGCATATATGCTATTAATTTTTCCTGTTGCTGCTCTGTAGGTTTTGCAAATGCCATGAAATTAGATTTTATGCTCCCAGGACTAACCGCATTTACTTTGATATTATCTTGTGAAAATTCTCTTGCAAATATTTTAGTAAATGTTTCTACAGCTATTTTAGATGCAGACAACACCGAGGTTAAAGGAATATATTTACTAGCCAAAAAAGAGCTTATTAAAATAACATGACCTCCTCTTTTTATTAATGGTTTTAAAATAGTTACTGTAAAAAAAGTTCCTTTAGTATTGGTGTTCATTACTAAATCATAGTCTTGTTCTGAAACCTCTTGAGCCCTTCCAAATTTTCCCAAACCAGCACTAGTTACAAGTATATCTATTTCTATCCCTTTAGATTTTAGCCGTTTATATAATTTTTTCAAACTCTCTGTATTGGCTATATCCACAGTATAATAGGAGGATTTTTCACCTATTTCATTTACTGCATTTATAAGTTTATCTTCCGTTTTACCAACGATAATAACATTAGCTTGTCGCTTCGCATATTTCTTTGCTGTAGCCAAGCCAATACCACTACTTCCGCCTGTAATTAAAATTGTTTTATTTTTCATTTTTTAATTGCTTTTATGTTTGTTAATTTCCTTACAATTAAGAGATAAGAATTAATTATTAAATAGATGATTAAAAGATTTGCAAGTAAAAAAATACCGATAGTAAAATAATCATAAAAAACCTCATTTCTGTTTCCAAAGGTTTTCAGACATATATAGGTGGTGGTGGTTACTCCGAAACTAAATGCCCAAAAGGACAATTTAAATTGCTCTTTAAACAAACTAGGTAAAAATTTTAAAAAAATAAAAAATTGAAATAAAGCATATCCTATTAAAAAATAAAGAACAGGAGATTCATTTAAATTAAGACTAATACAAGCTGCACCTGCAATTGCAGGTGGTGCCATCATTATGCCTAGTGTGGGTTTAAAATCATTAGAAATAGTTTCCTTTTTTAATCGGTTCATAATAATTGACTCTAATGACAACCAAGAAAAAAAACCAATTCCTAAAAATAACATTCCTAAAGTATTAAACTCAAACAATCCAGCTACTAGTGCAGAAACAAAATTACCCGCCACTGTAGGTAAATATAAAGCAGGCGTAATAAAATTGAAATGATGTGTTTTTAGCCAAATTCTTTCGGTAAAAAAAATACCATAAAGTAATTGTACCCCCCCCCCTATGATAAAAAGAGTAAGAGCAACCTTGTAGCTATATGGAAATACTATAACTGATATTAATAGAAACGTAACTCCTAGTAACCCAATGAAATTATTTTTTATTGGATGATTTAATTCATAGAGTGCCTCCTTGTAATCCGTAATCCATTTAAAGATGAATAGCGTAACTAATACTATCCAAATAAGTACAGTAAGTAATAGAATGATTTCACCTATCCATTTTGCCCCCCCCCACAAGAGACTCGCTTCTCTCCAAATATTACCTAATCCAAAAAGACCTAAAATACTACTTAGATAAGAAGCATGAAAGAGCTTAGATACTGTTAAAATTAATTTATTCATTTACCAAGTAAAAGGGGTAGGTTGCCAACTATACCCTTGATCTGCTTGCTTCATTTTTCCAAAACTAGGAAAATTTAGATGTGTGCCTGCAACGAATAAATTATCTGTAGAAGCCTTGTCTAAAATATATTTTCGACTAGTTCTAGCACTTTCAGGATCTGCATCTACAACAGAAGTCCATTCAGGATGTGTTAAGTGCAGCCATTCATGAATTACGGTATCTGCAATGTATATAAAACCCTCACTTTCCAAAGCTATGTGACCAGGTGTATGACCAGGTGCTGCAAGTATTCGTAACCCCGGAGCTACTTCGTCTCCTGGGTTTTTAAGCGTATAATTTTTCCCCATAAACTTAATAACCTCTTTTGCAGAACTAATAAAAAAATCTTTGGTAGCTTTATCTGCTCCTAAATTCTTTAAATTTGGATTGTTATCATTCCAAAAATTATATTCTGTTTCTGACAATATAATTTCTGCATTCGGGAAGGTTGGTTTTCCATTAGCATCAAATAAATAACCAAAATGATCAAAGTGTAAATGGGTTAAAACAACTCTGTTTACTTCTTCTACTTTAAAACCAGACTTATTAAAATTACTTAAAAATTGCCCGACAGTATCGGCTACAGCAATATTCGTTCCCGTATCTACCAAAGTTAAATCATTACCTTTTTGTATAGCCAATGCATTTACTTGAACTGAATTCCCTTGTGCTTCTAATCCACTTAGTTTTATTTGTTTTAGCACTTCTTCTTCTGTTGCTTCTTGGGCAAACATACCATCCGGATTGTATAATTTTCCATCACTTATAATGGTGTATTCAATATCATCGATAAATTTTTTATAAAACCCATTTCCTTGATTGTGTATATTTTCCATATTATCTTTTTTTAAACGGATTTAATGATCAAATTTGATATCAAATCATAAACTCGAATCCCAGAGACAACGGCACCTTCCATAAGCCCAGAGTTGGTAGCTGATGTTTCTGCCCCAGCAAAAAATAATTTTTCATTCATTTGTGGATTTGTTAATTCTTTGTCTCCATTATTCTGATGTTGGAAAAGACCTTTATTTAAATTAAAATCTGAAGAAGTGTAGGGTTGAATATTCCAAATATGATCCTCATAAGCAATTACCTCTTTTGCTTTTTCTCCAAAGAGACGTATTAGGTCTTTAATCACAATTTCTTTCCTTTCAGCTTTAGTCATATTATAATGTGCTTTTTGTAAGTTTAAAAACCCTACCAATGCATAAGCTGTATTATCGGCATTCACCTGATCTTGCACCTCTCTTACTAAGCCTGCCATACTTACAGCAAGTCCTGCCATATTTTTAGCTCTCCAGAAGGGCGTTTTGTATTCAACTGAAAACTTGGCAGATTCTCCCATCCAGGTATGGGTCATCTTTCTTACGTCGTTGCTTTTATCTGACAATTCTGGAATAAATGTTACAGAAGACGAAAGTAGCTTTGGTGGAATAGTTACAATTACTTGTTTTGCCTTATAAATATCAGCATTGGTTGTTTTAATTTCTATAAAACCTCCTTTGTCTTCAATAGACTTTACAGGAGTATTTAGATGAATGTTCTCTTTTCCAATTTTGCTAGCTAGTATATCAATCACTTTAGACGTTCCTCCGCTCACTTTGTGATAAATTTGACCGCCAGTCATTTGACTTGTATTAAATTTTTCAGGCTTCATTTCTGAGCTTGTTTCGTACACTCCATAGCCACTAGAGTACTGCTCGTAAAGAGGTATATTCAATTCGACTAATAATGCTTTAAATGCACTGTCATTAAAAACCCAGGTAGCTCCCATCTCTAGCGAAGCTCCAGAAGAAGTTACAATTGTTTTAATTCTTCCCCCTAGATAGTTATTTGCTTCTATAACATGTACAGCGGCACCTCTTTTTTTTAGAAGATAAGCTGTTGTTAAACCTGATAACCCCCCGCCTATGATTATTACATCGTACATATCTAATTTATTTTAAATTGTTGTCTTGTTCCTACAGCCAATGGGTCTACTACTGATTCCCCATATTCATTTATTGCTTTCCAACTTGTGCAATGCCCTGGTATACTAATCTTAAAATTAAATTGTTTTAATTCTTCAATAGTCTCATCTATTAAGTTTTCATTGGGAAATACTAAATGAAGTCAAACTACTAATGCATATCTTTAAATACTTCTGCTGTATGTTTACATACATTTACAACCCCAGCATGGGAGCATCCTGTAAATATTGCAATACCTTTTCCTTCTATACCTACCGTAACAAATCGTTCGTCAATAACGTCAGGGTCTTCTATCCATTTTTTTCTACCAATGACTGATAATTAGGATAAGAATCAGAATTCTAGTATTTTTTTTAGTTTTTTATAAACATTATCTGGTATGGGTTCTAAACCTTTTTCATACTTTATTACTTGTTGTTTACTTAAGCTTAGTCTTAAAGCAACTTCATAAATGGATAGTTTTCTTGCTCTTCTTTGATTTTTTATAAAATTGCTATTATCATCATTTTTCAAATTTTTACTTTCCATTTTTCTAATTTTTTTCTGACTAACATTGAAGTATAATTTAAAAGGATACTTGAATTGATCATTACAACAGTTTTCTAAAATATGTAATTTGAACTTATGACTATTGTAAATTCTTCAACTGGGTATCCTTTTAAATTAAAATGAAGTTTTCATTTTTTTGAAGCTAAACTTACTAAGCTTCCACAAGTTCACCCTTTAAAACTTCTGCTAAAGCTTCAGCTAAAGGCGCTGCAGATGCTGGACTTTGCCCTGTCATTAATGCTCCATCAACAACTACATTTGCTTCCCAGTTTCCTTTGCTAATGTAATTTGCACCTCTTCCTTTTAGTTCATCTTCTAGAGAGAATAATAAGTGATGTAATAATTCAATTTCCTCATCTTCACTATTCTTAAATCCTGTCAGATTAACTCCTTCTACTAAGTATTTTCCGTCAGATAATTTTATATCTCTTAAAATGGCAGCAGCATGACATACCATTGCTACTGGACGCCCTGATTCATATGAGTCCTTAATTAATTTAATTGCATACTGATCTGATGCTAAGTCCCATATTAGTCCATATCCTCCAGGGAAAAATATCGAATCAAATGTGTCATAATTAATATTTCTTAATTTCATAGTATTTTTTGCAGCAAATAAAGCTGCATCATCCTTTGAGAACTTTTCTGTATACTCTGATGTAAAAGGAGCTTTCATACTTAGCAAATCTATTGGAGCTTGACCTCCATTTGGAGAAGCAAATACAACTTCATAACCTGCTTCAGTTAAGATGTAATAAGGAGCAGCTAACTCGTGAAACCAAGTTCCTGTCAATTTACCACTCAATCCCATTTCATCAAAAGATGACATTACTAATAATACTCTTTTCTGTTTGTTTCCTGTATTCATAATATTTGTTTTTAATTTATTAATATTAATTTGTTTTCAATTTCTGTTACAAAGATGCAGCAGATTAGAACCTTAAAATGGCAAAATAGAGACAGTGAATGGTAAACTACGGTAATTGTACTTGAAATTCCTTTGGATTTAGTCCTGTATGCTTTTTGAAATACTTAGTGAAATAAGTGGCTTGATCAAAACCCAAATCGTATGCCACTTCTTTTATTGATAATTTATGATTTGATAACAACCGTTTTGCTTCCAATATTTTTCTATTATGAATTACAATAGCGGGTGTGTTATGAAGATGTTTTTTTGTAATGCCTGTTAATTTTTTTGAACTAATGCCAAGCAACTCACTAAAATTATCAATGCTCAAAAAATCATTAATATGCTTTTCTATTAGTTGTTTGAACTGTATCGCAATCTCATAATCCACATCAATAGTATAGTCTATTGCATGTTGTTGCTTTTTAATACGTTCTATTAGAGTTAAGACAGCCTGAAATAGATAATAAGATTGCTGCACATAATTATAATCCTTATTATAGGTCTCTTCGGAAATTTGGCTGGTTAGTTGCTCAAACTTTATTAATTGTGATTCAGATGGATTTATAAATGCATTACCTATTTCTGTGAAGAGTAAGTAGTTGAGTTTAGTTTCGGAATCACTATCATATTTATTAATAAAGGAATCATTAAAATGAAACAAGTAGCCTTCGTTTTTAGAATCGGGACAAAAATAATGTACTTGACTTTTTTTTATAAAAAAAATAGTGTTTTCCGGATGTTCTACAATTTCATAATCTACATAATGTCTTCCAGCACTTTTAAACCATAAAACCTGATAAAAACTATGCCTATGAGCTTTTATGGCATGGTTAAAGTTTTTTTTAAAATAAGGTTCGGCTTCTTTAACCTCAAAATGAAGTTTGGAATAATCGTTTTTGTGAAGATGGTATTCTTGAATTTTTTTCAACTAAATCTATCCTTTTATACAAAAGTATACTATTCAGTGTAATTAAAACTATTTATTCATTCCACACATTCACCTTCGCCAGAGCTCTGGTTTATGCTTCCCTTCTCTCTCCTACGCTAAAAAGCTTCGGTGGACATGTCGTCGCTTCATAAAAAGTGTTTTATTAGCATTGTAGAAGAAACTTTTGGGATGAATTTTTTAAAGGAACTGTAGTATGCCAATGCGCCAGCTGGCTCCTTCGTTAAAAAGATATACTATCTCTTTTTCTATGCTCGGCCCTATTTTAGCCAAAGTTTTATGAGGCCGGTAACACCCTGCTTCTGTATGGAACATACAACCATGTCCTTTATGGGAAGTTGGGAGCGTGACATAATTGCACATGAGTTAGCACATCAATGGTTTGGAAATAAGATTACCTGTGGTGATTGGGAAGACGTTTGGCTAAACGAAGGTTTTGCTACTTATTTGAATGCCTTAGTTATTGAAAATTTTGACGGAGATACTACTTTTAGAAATTGGAGAGGTTCAACCATCAATAATATTACCTCAAGCCCTGGAGGGTCGGTATTTATAACCAATACAACCACTACAGGAGGTATTTTTAATGGCATGGTTTATTTTAAAGACGCCATGTTATTACATATGCTACGTTATAAATTAGGAGAGACAATATTCTTTCAAGCAATTCAAAATTATTTGGCAGACCCCAATTTAACTTATGGCTATGCAAGAACAATAGATTTACAAAATCATTTTGAAAATGAAAATGGTACAGATTTAACAGAATTTTTTAATGATTGGTTTCTAGGTCAAGGATATCCCAGTTTTCATTTAACATGGGACTATGATAAATCCAGTCAGCAACTTAGTTTTACAGTAGACCAAACTCAATCACACTCCTCTGTTTCATTTTTTGAAACACCCTTTTCAATTATGGTGTTTGGAGATGGTCAAAATCCTGAGGTGCACAGGGTTGAATTAACAAATAATGGACAATCATTTAGTATAAACATTCCGTATGAGGTATTGGCCATTGAGGTTAATCCTCATAAAAATATAATTTCTAAAAATAACACAGTTGTTTTAGGAAATAATGATAGTGTTTTAATAAACAGCATCACTATTTCTCCGAATCCTACAAAAGGTAATTTAACAGTTAACAATCCATCTAATATTGAAATATATGATGTTAATATTCATAACATGTTAGGACAAGAAGTTTTTAAAAGTAATTATGTAGGTGAAGCTATATCCTTAAAAGGTCTAGAGAGCAGTATTTATATTATTGAAATTGACACCATAAATGGTAAATTATTAAAGAATGAAGCTAAGTTCTAAACCATTCTATTGTTCTAAAACAGAAAAAGAAACTACCCTCATTTATTTCATTTGCAGGTAGTATATTTGTAATACTTAATATAAATACTATGCCAAACAGTTATCTCTTTAATTCCTATGCCTTTTAAGAAATTACATTCTGATATACAAGAGAAGCTAGAGCTACTAGAAATAATAACACCTACTCCTTTTCAGAGCAGCAGCATTCCTGTAATAAAAAGTGGCGCCAATGTCTATTGCACCGCTTCAAAAGATAGTGGAAAAACAACCACACTTATACTTACTACCTTGCAAAAACTAAAATGTGAGGCAGTTGGAAATACTCCAAGGGCCGTAGTTCTTGTTGAAAATAAGGCAAGAGCCCTGGAATTATATGATGCTTTTTTAGCATATACTAAATATAATTCGTTACGAGTATATGTAGGGTATGAGGAGCTTCATGTTGATGTGCAAAAATCAGAAATCTTTGAGGGTATAGACATTCTTATTACCACACCTAGGTCAATGAATAAGCTGTTCTTATTGAATGGAGTAAGTACCTCTCAACTAAAGATCTTTAGCATTGACGATGCTGAGTTTTTAGTTCAAAAATCAGCATATGCGGCAATTATGTCGATCACTCAAAGTATTAAAAAATGCCAGTATGTGCTATATTCAGAAAAAATGCATCCAATACTAAAACGCTTTGAATCCTATTTTATGGAATACTCTAAAATGGTCACCACTTAGGGGTGCCAATAATTTATGACCTAATACTAAGACTCCATGATACCTAAATTACATTATATTACCCAGGGAAATTCTCCAAAAGAGCATCTGGATAACATCCAAAAAGCTTGTACATCTGGTGCAGAACTAGTGCAATTACGTATAAAGAATGTTTCAGATGAGAAAATTTTAAAACTAGCCACAGCGGCTCGAGAAATCACATCTCATTTTCAAACCAGATTAATTATTAACGATCATTATAAATCATGGAAACCTATGGTTTGGAAAAAATCAAGACGATAGGAGATGCCTATATGTGCGCAGGAGGTTTTAAACGGCTCCAGCACAGATCACGCTCGTAAAATGGTCCTTACAGCCATTGATATTGCTGAGTTTGTAAATAAGTCTAAACAGAATACTAACAATAATGCACGTTTTGAAATTCGTTAGGTATTAGTACAGGCCCAGTAGTAGCAGGTATAGTGGGAACAAAAAAGTTTGCCTACGACATTTGGGGAGATACGGTTAACATCGCCTCTCGCATGGAATCTAATTCTGAACCTGGTAAAATTAATGTATCACAGCAAACATATTGGTTACTAAAAGACGACTTTGATTTCGAGTTTAGAGGCCAATTAGGTGTTAAAAACAGAGGGGCAATGAATATGTACTTTGTAAATCCTGAAAAATCTCAGAACAGAAACTAATGTCGAAACGGAATTATTATAAAGTATATGGAATCTGTGAAAGTGCCTCAGATAACCTCAAGCCTATTTTAGGTTTAGCATAAAAAGTGGTTAACTCGCTCCTCCCATATTTATTTGATAGATTATAGAATGGTTACACGTACCTTTTTCTTTTTTAATCGGGTATTGTTTAATTTTTTCACCAATTCATCAGCAATTGCGGACGGAATGGCGACAAATGCACAGTCTTGTTTTAATTCAATAGTTCCTAATTGGTCTTTATTAATACCCCCTTGTTTAAAAAATAGGCCTGCTATATCTCCTTTGGAAATTTTATCTTTTCGTCCGCCTGAAATAAATAAGGTTTCCCAGTATTGTGGCTTATAAGATACTTTATTAGAAATATCGATTCCTTTAACGTTTTTAATAAATTCGGGCAAGTTTTCGTTTGCCCCCTTCAAAACATATGCAGTTCCTTTTGCATTTACTCTGGCTGTTCTACCGTTCCTATGTGTAAACTCTTCTAAGGCAAAGGGAAGTTCGTAATGAATAATATATTTCATTTCGGGGATATCTATCCCTCTCGCGGCCAAATCTGTTGCAATTAAAATTTGACTAGTACCGTTTCTAAATTTAATTAATGCCCGTTCTCTATCTTTTTGCTCCATACCACCAGAAAAACAAGTATGACTGATTTTGTTCTTTTCTAAAAACCTACTTACCAGATCAATACTGCCTCTTAAATTACAGAAAACAATTCCTTGTTGGTTTCCAATGTGCAATAGCAAATTTAACAAGGTTTGTAGTTTACTCTTGGTTGGCGACACCACTGTTTTAATTGCTAATTTGGAGATTGTTTTTTCGTTTAAATAGTTAATAACAGTTGGTTGATCCAGTCTTACAAAATTTGGAACTTTAACTCCTTGGGTAGCAGAGGTTAAAATCCGTTTATTTAAACCTGACAATTGGTTTATAATACTTCTCATTTCATATTCAAAACCTACTTCTAGCGACTTATCAAATTCATCTAATACAAGTGTTTTTATACTTTCCAGAGAAAATCGATCATTACTAAAATGATCCGCAATTCTTCCAGGTGTTCCTATTAAAATTGCCGGAATATGCTTGATTTCAATTTTATCTTTAGACATGGGCCTACCTCCATAGACGGCATTAACTTTAAAACCAGATCCCATATCTCGAACCACTTGCTCAATCTGAATGGCCAATTCCCGTGAAGGCACTAAAACTAAGACCTGTACATCTGTACAACCTGGGTCGAGTGTTTTTATAATTGGCAACAGAAAAGCCAAAGTTTTACCAGAACCTGTTGGAGAAAGAAGTATTGTATTTGTTGTCTTTGTAATTACCGAAATAGCCTCCTCTTGCATTGAATTCAAGACATGAATATTTAATTTTGTTAAAATATCCTGTTGACTTTTAATAATGTTAGCCATACTAATTATTTCTTTTTATTCTTTTTAGACGCCTCCACTTTTGGATTTACAGAACTGGATTGTGCTAAGTAGTTGGCTAAAATTTTATCCACTAACTCATCTTTTGTTAAATGATGAAACACTGTTCTTACTTCACTTTTCAGCACTTCGGAAACTGTGCGATTGGGCTTCGTTTTAAAGATTTTTCTTGCCCATAGTAAGGTATTATTCTCTTCAATACTTTGAGCGTCTGCCCTTTTAAATTTGCTGAAAGTGATTCCTAATTCGTCCTCAAATTCGGTAACTTCAAATTCCTCTTCTCTTTGTAAAATAGTCAGCGAAAATCCCTTCGCTCCTGCCCTAGCTGTTCGTCCGCTTCGATGCACATAGGCATCATAGGTGTCTGGCAAGTGATAATTAACAACATATGAAACCTCTTTAACATCAATACCACGCGCTGCCAAATCGGTCGCTATCAGGATGTCAATATTGCCTTCTCTGAATTGCCCCATAATTCGATCACGAATAGGCTGCGCTAGACTTCCATGTAATGCCCCTGATGAGAATTTATTAATAGCCAGATTTTTAGCCAGTTTATTAACGGCAGCTTTGGTTTTACAAAAGATAATACCGCGCTCGCCTTCTTTAGAACTTAAAAAATGAAGTAATATTTCCAGTTTTTCTATAGGTTCTACAACCACATATTGATGATCGATACCTTGATGACCAACAGTTGCCATATCTGCCTCAATATGCACAACTTGTTTTGACATATAATTTTGAACCAGTTGCTTTATAGTGCCTGGCATGGTGGCTGTAAACAATAATGTTCTTTTAGATTTTGGAACGTCAATTATAATAGTGTCTACCTCTGCTTTTAAGGCACTTACCATTTCATCGGCTTCATCCAACACCAAATACTCTAGGTTTTTAATATTAACAGCGCCGCGTTTAATTAAATCAACCAAACGCCCAGGAGTTGCTACTACAATATGAGTTGTGGCCTTTAAACGCTCTATTTGAGGTTTTATAGGAATCCCACCACATACAGATGCGATAGAAATTTTAGGGCTATCAGTAGCAAAGGATACTAAATTGTTATAGATCTGTTGTCCTAATTCTCTCGTAGGCGCCAATACCAGAGCCTGTACATTGATGTTTTCTACATCTATTAACTGCAATAAAGGCAATCCAAAAGCAGCTGTCTTACCTGTTCCAGTTTTTGCTAAAACAACAAGATCTTCCTTCTGATTTAGAACAACGGGAATGGTCTTTACTTGAATATTCGTTGGAACCGAAATTTGTAAATTGGCTAAACTTTCTTGTAAATGTTCGTTAATTCCTAAATCCGAAAACTGTTTTGACATAAAATATTTTCAGCAAAGATAAGCACTCTAATACAGGGAATACTAGCAATTTGTATTGTTATTCTTTTTATTAGTGAGAAATAACAACACCTTTATTCTAAACCCATTGGTGAAAACCGCATCCTAATAGAATTAGGTTAGGACATTGGGATACATCCAAACTTGTTAATGAATTCGATTGACATCTTAAATATTCAAGATTTACGAAACTCAATATGCCTTCTAAAGAATCTATTTGGTTACTATCAATGTTCAACCATAAAACCGACTCGGCTCACCTACTTTAATCTCACCATCATTATTCAAGTCTGCATCTGAATCAGCAATATTATTACCATCAGTATCAACACAAAGAGTATTTACCAAGGCATTTTTATAATAAAGGTGTGCAAGTTTATAATTTTACACAAATAAAACTATTGGCACCTTTCTCCGGCCTATTCTTATAAAAGTTTTGGTACTGTTTTTAAACAAAGAAATTATCCGGCAAGTTCCTAATACCATCTGCCAAGAGTTTCATTTCTAAATAATGATCCTTTTTTTCGAGAATAACATTGACATAATTAAAATTTTGATGCCTCCAAAAAGCTGTTGCAGTAGCGGCATAAACAGTAAACGCCCTTAACGCTTTTTTTTCTATGTCTAATAGCTCGATTTCGCGTTGATAGCCTTCAAGTAAACAAGCAACCTTGTTTAGATTGATAGTTTCTCCATCACAACAGGTACCTATTAGCATCATTCCAATATCGAACACTCGATAATAATAACAGGCTTCTTCAAAATCCATAATAGTCGCACACTTTCCGTCTCTATTTACAATAATGTTATTATAAAAAATATCACTATGTATGAAGGCTTTTGGCAATTCTGGACTTATATACGCCTCTATATAGTCCTGTGTACGCTTTAACCACTTGTAGAAAGTAGAATCCCGTGCATAGAGCTGTACTCTATCAAAATGCTCTATACCATAATTTAAAGTTCGTGGAAGATAATCTGGTGCTTTTATTTGATGTAGTTTTGACAATTCACTTCCCAGGTATACGAGCAATTCCTTGGGTAAATCTTGAATGATTTCTCCTTGAATAAACTCTTTCAGCATAACAGGTTTTTCATTCCAAACCGCCGTAAGCGCCTCGTTGTTTGTTTTAACCAACTTGGAAGTGCTAAAATTATTGAGATTAAGATAGTCTAATAATGAAGCCAATTCTTCAGCCTTCTCAATTGATTTTTGCTCACAAATTGTTAACACAAAAGAATTATTTTCTGTCTTTACTAAATAATTGGTGTTTTCCAACCCTCCGCTTAGCACCTTATAAGACAGCACTTTTTCAACAGTATAATGGCTTAAAATAGTTTGTAAGTCTGTATCATTTAAAACAGTATACTGTGCCATATTACTTTCCCTTTGTTAAATCCCAATTAGTTTCCATAGCATGCGTAAGCGCTTCTTCTAAATTTGCATGATCACATAAATAAACTTTCTCACACAGTCGTTTCGCTTTTTCTATGCTGTGATGGGTAGCAACTTTTGGTAATTTATTTATAGATAATGCTTTTTTAATTATTTCTGGAAATTTAGCTGGATGTGCAGTTGCCAAACAGATAAGTTTCTCATTACCTAATAAATCTTTTAAAACATCAGCAGCATGTAATGATACAGCTCCATGAGGATCTAATAAATAGGTTTCAGTAGTATAAATTTCGTGAATTATATCCAACGTTTCTTTATCAGTAGCACTATTAGATAAGAACCCTTTTTTGTAGTTCTCAAAAGTTTCTTTATCAAACTCCACTACTCCTGTGGTTTTAAATTCATTCATCCACTTCTTTATTTTTTCACCATCTTTATCAATACTGAAATACAAAAATCTCCAAAAATTATAAGGAATCAAAATATCGATTGCTGATGAAGCCGTTTCATAAATTGCTTCTTTGGTAAAACGTCCTTCTGAAAAAATACGATGCAAACAAGCGTTTTTATTATTGGCAGCTACCAAATATTTTATGGGCAATCCCATTTTTCGTGCCAAGGCTCCCGCACATAAATTACCGAATGCACCTGAAGGAACCGACATATTAATTTGCTCGCCAATGCTATCAACCACTTGTAAATAACCGAAAAAATAATGAACGGTTTGCATCATCACACGCCCCCAATTAATGGAGTTAACACTAGATAACTTTAATTTTTCTTTAAACGATTTATTCCCGAATAAATTGCCAATTACCAAATCTAAATCATCACCTCCATCAGGGCAATTGGCCACGCCTACAGGATGAATATTAAGGTGTTGCAAAGTTGTCATTTGACGTTCTTGTTCCTCTGTTATCAAACCTTTAGGGTATAATACCCAAGCATCTAAATTTGATTTACCCGCTACAAAATGAGCCGCTGCAGGACCTGTATCTCCAGTAGTAGCTACTATAACAGAAAGATGTTCTCCTTTTCGCTCTAAGAAAAAATTAACCAGATTAACCAAGAACGCAAGGCCTACATCTTTAAAAGAAATCGTTGGTCCGTGAAATAACTCCATAATATAGGTGTCCTTTCTAGATTTCAATTGATGCAGTGGGATAACCTCCTCCTTCTCAAAAGGTTCGTAGGCCATATGAAGCATCATTTTTAGTTCTTCAGAAGAAATAATAGATCTGTCAATAAATAGCGAAAGTATTTCAAAGGCTAATTCCACATAGCCCAACCCCTTCCATTCTTCTAATTGATCCTGTGAGATTTTAGGCAACGTTTCTGGAACATACAAACCTCCATCCACTGCAAAACCATCTAATATAGCAGTTTCAAAATCTACTGATTTTCCGCCACCTTTATTACTTACAAATTGAAGCATAATTCTATTTTTTAATATAATTAGTATAAACCGCCTTAGTAATCATAATATCTTGTACCGCAACTCCTGTTAAATCAACAACTGTAATTTGATTATTATTGGTTCGCTGTAATTTTGAATCCTGTATTGTAGCACCCAATTCCATAATCGCATTTTCTGAAATTGCCCCATCTTTTACTGCTCTATAAATTTCGCCTCTACTTTTACTTTGTGGAATGCTATCAGCTATAACAATGTCTGCCTTTTTAAGCAATTCACTTTCTAGCTCTTGTTTGTCTTGTGTGTCTGAACCAACGGCAGTAATATGTGTTCCTTTCTGAATATCGTTAGCCTTTAATAATGGGGTTTCTGAAGGTGTTGTAGTGACAATCAAATTACAGTGTCTAGCCAGCTCTGAAGGATTTTCTGCGATTTGAATATCAAAATCAACACTCAATTCTTGTGCAAATTTTTCTGCATTCTCTTTATTCCGTCCCCAGACCCAGACAGTGTTGCAAGGTGTATGCCTTTGAAGGTACTGTAATTGTAGTTTCGCCTGTATTCCTGTACCAATAATCCCAATCGCTTTTATCGTTTTAGGTGCAAAATACTTTGCAGCTAGGGCTCCAGCAGCAGCCGTACGAATATCTGTTAGGTACCCTTCATCAAGTAAAACGGCTTTAGGAACTCCCGTTTTTTGATCAAATAAAAGCATTAACCCTTGACTTGAAGGAATACCTAATTTGGCATTTTCATAAAATCCAGACGCAATCTTAATCACATAGTGATCATCGTTCTTAATATACCCATATTTAATGTGTACATCCCCTTTAGGTTTTTCGAATAATAACTCTCCAACTGGAGGTACTACGGTGGTCCCATTACTATATTGAACAAAACCTTCCTCCATAGCCGCAACAACATCTACGTTCTCAACAATGGATTTTATCTCTTTAAGATTAATAACAGTTGCCATAATGTTCGTTTATTTCGTTTAGTAATTGTTTGTTTATTTTTTTCCCAGTTAAAATTAATACTACATTTTTGCCTTTATAAATATCGTCTTTTAAAACTGCAGCGACTGGAAGTGCTGCAGTTGGCTCTACAGTGGTATTATGATACTTATAAATAAAGGCAACAGCTTCCTTTATAGACTTTTCTTTTATAAGTTTTATATCAGAGAGTTGTTTTCTACAGATTTCAAAGCTTAGAGCACCCTTTTCAATACCTCCCGCGGCGGCATCGGCGATTGTAACTAATTTACTCGGTGCAACAATTTTATTAGCCTTTATAGAATCATACATTTCTGAAGCATTTATGGGCTGACAACCAACTACATTCACGCTATCATTCTCAGAAAAATAAGAACATATTCCGGAGGCAAGTCCACCACCGCCAATTGGTGTGATGATAATATCCACCTCTGGTAATTGAGTCTCTATTTCTAAACCAATTGTTCCTTGCCCTTTTATAATATCCAAGTCATTATATGGGTGAAATAATATCCCTCCAATTTCCTCTGCATATTGGGTTGCTTTTGCTTCGGTTTCTATGCTCGTCTTACCAAACAAGATTTTCTCAATAGAATAATTTGAAAGCCCTTTTAACTTCTCTTCTTCCACAGTTTCTGGAAGGAATAACGTTCCTTTAAAACCAAATTTTTCAGAAGCATATCCAAAAGCAGCGGCGTGATTCCCAGTTGAAGCAGCAACGAACCTATTACCAATATCTTCCTTATCTAAACTGTATAACTTACTAAGAACACCTCTCAACTTAAAGGTATCAGTTATTTGTAAGTGCTCCATTTTAAGATAAATGTTAGCTCCAGAAAGTAAACTCAGCCTTGGTGAATGAACTAATGGCGTTTTAAGAATATCGCCTTTAATACCTTCATACACTACTTCAATGTCTTTCTTTGTTATCAAAATTCTTATGATTTATTTGGAAACTCTTTATCTATTTTATCAATTATGGATTGTATAAGTTCTACCACATTTTGAAAGAATTCTGGGTCCGTATTTTCAATATCATCAGTCGATTTATGATAATCTGGATGATCCTCTTCACTAAAGGTGATATTGGGAATCCCTTTTTCATGAAAAGGACCGTTATCTGAAGAGAACATCCAATAGTCTTTAGACGTATCGTTGGGATCGTCATGTCCAAATGAAACTTTTAACCGACTAGTTTTTGCCAATGCTTCAACTAAAGGCCTAAATACAGGATATGGCTTGGTTCCTACGACATAAATTTCATTTTTTGGATTACGACTTATCATATCGAAATTGAAATTCAATTTAATATCTTCTAAAGGAACTGGCGGATGTTCTACAAAATACTTTGAACCGTGCAAACCGAGTTCTTCAGCATCAAAGGCAGCAAATATGATAGAATGTTCAGGTTGATTTTTAGAAAAGTGTCTTGCCAACATCAATAGTGCAGCCGTTCCGGAAGCATTGTCATCTGCACCATTAAAAATGATGCCGTCAATGATTCCCAAATGATCATAATGTGCGCCCACAACAATATATTTATCTGAATGAGATTTACCTTTTACATAGCCCATAATGTTAGTTCCATTCCTACTTTCTAGAGTCATTTCATCACTAAATTCGAAGGAATGATCAAAAGTGTTTTCAAACTTTTCCAACGCAATGCTCTCAAAAAATGATTTAATAAGCTTTTGTGCTTTTCGATTGTTTCCTGTACCCCTTCCTCCAAATTCATCTGAAGCCAATTTCTCTTGTAATGTTAACAACTCAGGAGTCTGAGGTGTAAAGACATTGTAGGTAGTGATTTCTTCTGGGGTCATCCAATGTATATCGTCAGCTGAAGCAGCTTTGAGCGCGTACCAATAGAAATCAGTTGGAATCTGCATTTCAACATAGTAATCGAGGTATTTTTTATGCTCCTCCTGATCAGCCGGAAAATCCAGAGCAACTTGATCTCCACCAGACCAGGAATGCACTCCAAGTTTAGCCGTATGATGGGCATTCCTTTCTACTCCCGCTAAGAACATATCTGTTCCCCCTGAAGCCACCATCCCTCCTTTTGGTATATAGGTATTTATCTTTCGTTTTCTTATTTCTTGAGACGCCACCAGGTTTATTTCATCGTCTATCGAACCTGCAACTTCTTCCATTGCTAGCGTTGTAACTTGCGGATTTTTATCTAGTACGTCTTGTATATCATTTAAGGTATTGGAATAAATAACGCCCTTCACGTACAATGTGTCTTTTAAAGATTGGCTCTTTTTAAAATAAAATTGGGCAACTTGATCTCCTTCCACCTTCATGGCAATCTTTTGTCCAAATGCACTTAGGAACAGAATCTCAGGAAAAACTAAAGTAGTTACTACTATAAGTGTTAGAACAATTAATAATCTGACAATGTATTTTTTCATTTCTCAAGTTTTTAAAATTGGCGTTAAACAGTTTTATTATGGTATTATCAAATTATATTGGGATATTTCTGGATCTGTCATCCAATGAATAGAATCTGCAGGAGCTGTATTGATAGTAAAATAATAAAAATCTTCTGCTTGTTGTTGAGTGAAACCAACTGAAACATAATAATTAATATAAGGTAAATGATTTGCATGTCCAACAGGAAAGTCAGTCGCGGTAACATTTTCTCCAGCCCAGGAATGAACACCAATTTTAGTGTTACTTCCTTTTGTTCTTTGGATTCCAGCAACAAAAAAATCGACACCGCCAGAGGCAATCTCCCCATTATCCATTAAATGAATATTAATTCCCATTTGGTGGACGTTTGCAGATAGCTGTAGATTAACCGTATCATCAGAAGCCCCATCGCAGTTTTTAATGTTTATTTTATTAACGTTCGGAAAAGAGGCTACTAAACTATTAAATTTAGTTAATGAAGAACTACCGATAGTACCATCCATTTCCACTGTTGTATCATCTGTTAGAACTTTAAAGATTCCAAATTGTCTGTTAGAACTGGAACTTGTTGCATCATTATCTTTATTACAAGATAATAATACAGCAGATACAACTAAAAATGTAAAAATCAATCTAAATGCTTTCATAGGGCTTTATGTTAACTAATGTTCAAAAAAAACTTCAGCAATTATCAAATATGATAACTACTGAAGTATACGATTGTAATTTATTTTAAAACTATCCTTTCAATTTCTTCTTCAGTGATAAAGAATAGTTAATATGTTTATTTCAAATATATAACCGCAAATATATAATGATATTATGAAGGTTCAAATTTTTAACCCTTTATATCATCGTTTATCTGGTTCATATTTATTCATTTCTTCCTAATTCAAGGTTTTTTTCCATGATTCACTTTTTTAAGTATATTACCTACTCTTTTATTCTGAAGTGGATTTTCAGCTTACTCCACAATATTTCACCATTAATTACACCTAGATTGCTGCAAAGACTGGGAGAGCATCTAAATATAATTTGGTAGAATACTGTAAGGTTAAATAATTGACTATCATATAATAAGAAGTATTTGCCCTATTCTTTAGGGTGTTTCCCTCTTTAATTAGGGTTGTAAAATTTTACGCTTGACGTGTTTGAAATGAGTGTTGGAAGCAAGCATTAATGGTGCTATTTACCTGATCTATGTTGTAGAGGAAACGAATTCTTAGATATTGGCACAATTTAGTGCTTAAATGAACTGTATTTTGTTTTAAATTAGCCTATATCGAAGGCATCTATGAAACTAGAAATCGCTAAGAGAATTTTCCAAAGAGTTTATACATCAATCATTCTTCAAGCCCCAAGGAGCATCTGGAGTTGCAACAGTTGTAGAAAGATTCATAACAATCTTAAAAATGCGATCTGTGCCTAGACGCTTGAGGTTATATGTAAAAGTTATATCATCTAAAGTAATCCACCAAACATTCGTCGCAGCGGCAGGAATAATAGTTTGGGTATACACGTCTGCCGGAAAAAACTGAATATCCGGTTTTCCAACATTAGTTGCGGTTCCTCCATAAAAAGTAATCTCATCTTCAGTACCATCTTTATGTCTATGATCGTGTTTAAGGCTAATGCGGTCGTCTTTATAGGTTAGTATCCAAGTCCTAGACCTGTCCTCTCCAACAAAAAATGGAATTTTAATTTCGGTCTCATTACAAGATCGTACGTGCATTAATAGTCGCTTACCACCAAAGTCTTCATCTTCTTCAGGCAGCGTTAACACTCCTTCATAAGCAAGTCCGCAATGAGATTGCAGTGCATTCCAAAACTGTCTCGAAGGACTAGCCTCTTGTCCATAGGTACTAAAAGAAATAAGAAACACACTTATAGAAATTTTGACTCTTGTATACATAGAAATTCGTTTATGGATCATAAAAGAAAGAAATATTTGATTAAGAGTTACTCTAATTCAGAAATAAACTGGTTATAAAGATTTTACAATCACAATAGAAAAAGACATCCTAGGCCTGTTAGGCCCCAATGGAGCGGGAAAATCTACCTTGCTAAAAATGATAGCTACTGTTAGTAAGCCTTCTGAAGGAATTATTTCTTTGAACAAAAATAACATTGTAAAAGATGCCAATTATATGCGCAAACAACTGGGCTTTCTACCTCAAGATTTTGGTGTATACCCTAACTTAAATGCCTATGAGTTCTTAGCATATATGGCGGCTATGAAAGGAATTGGCGGCGCTAACCTAAAACCGCGAATCGATCAATTATTGGAAGGTCTAAATTTAACAGATGCCGCCAAAAAACCAATTGGTAGTTATTCGGGAGGAATGAAACAGCGCATAGGAATTGCACAAACTTTATTAAATAATCCTAAAATCCTAATTTTTGACGAACCTACAGTAGGTTTAGACCCAGAAGAGCGTGTGCGGTTTCGTAACCTCATTTCAGATTTAGCAAACGATTGCATTGTGATTCTGTCTTCACATATTGTTTCTGATATTGATACTATCGCGGATCGGGTAGTTATTATGAAGGATGGGGCACTTATCAATCAGGGTAGTCAAGAAAGTATCATTCAGAATGTAAGTGACAAGGTGTTTGAAACTACCATCAAAAAGGAGCAACTATATTCTTTTAAAGCAGCTCATGTTGTTGTAAGCACATTTCGAAAGAAAGACGAACTTCAGGTTCGCTATATTTCAAATAATCCTACTGAAAACTCTCGTCTGCAGGTCGCCAACTTAGAGGATGCCTACCTGTACTTAACCAAAAACAACTAAGATGAAATCATTTCTTAAGATAATAACTTCAGATTATCTACAACGTACTCGCAGCTACGCTTTCTTGGTGACCTTATGTGCAACTTTGGCAATTGCCTATACATTTGTACCCGAACCAAACGCGACTTATTCAACCATTAGAATCGACGGTTACGTTGGATTATATAATTCGGCATGGTTTGGCTATGTGACGGCCATTATGACCAGTATATTTCTATCACTAATAGGTTTCTATCTAATAAATAGTGGTATTAAGACAGATATAGACACTAGAGTTGGGCAAATAATTGCCGCTACAAAAATCAATAACTTCTCCTATTTGTTTTCTAAAGTACTGAGTAACTTTTTAGTCTTATTAACCATCGTACTTATTGTATTAACTATGAGCATCATACTCTTCCTTCTTTATAATGATGGCAGAGTTTTAGAAATGACTCAATTTCTAAAACCATATACACTCATCACCCTGCCGGCAATATTTTTAGTTGCGGTTCTAGCAGTGATTTCTGAAGTTTTCTTTGGAAAGTATTCGGTACTTCAAAATTTGGGATTCTTCTTTCTATTCTCAGCATTGATGCTGTTTACTCCTAAAACCGAAGCGCAATTTTCTTTGGACGTCTTCGGAGGCAAAATTGTAACACACGAGTTAGAGGAAATAGTTCGAGGCATCACGAAATCTGATGGGAAAACTGATTTAACAATTGGCTATGTTCTTGGGGGTGTAAAGAACTCGAAAAAATTTGAGTTTAATGGAATGGATTTTCCTGCTTCATTTGTTATTAGTCGTTTGGCCTTAGTTCTATTGGGAATCCTTGTTATTGGGTTAATCTCACCGTTTTTTCATCGATTTAATGTAAAGGAAAGAATAAAAATGACCCCTTTAAGAACCGAAGCAAAAAAACACACATCGAAGGAAATCAATTTGTCAAACTTATCCATACCAAAAACTAACTATAGCATTCTCCCCATTGTGAAAACAGAGTTTCTGCTCCTTTTCAGAAAAGGAAAAAAATGGCTTTGGCTACTAAATTTTATTGGAATGTTATCATTAGCCATGCTACCTTTAAAATTATCACATCAAATGGTACTTCCAATTTTATGGTTCTTACAAATAAGTAGACTATCCGACTTGACGACAAAAGAAATAACCAACAATGCTCACTATTTTGCATTTTCTTCCTATAAGACAACTAGTAGGTTATTACTTTCACGATTGTTATCGGCAGTGCTTCTCATGCTTTTATTGGTAACGCCGCTAGCGGTTAGATTGGCACTAACTGTCAACTTTTTCGCAACCTTATCTGTGATTTTAGGAGCTATTTTTATCGTTTTATTGGCGGCCGTACTTGGCACTTTATCCAAAGGAAAAAAACTATTCGAAGTACTTTTTTTTATGCTCACCTATGCCAATATCAATGGAATTTCCTATGCTGATTATTTTGGTGGATTTGAACATCATAAGTTGTATATACGTACACTCGCATCCGTACTTGTAATCTTAGGAGCGATTATATTTGTTACGAGAAGGCATCAGTTAAAAAATTATTAAAATTTCAATTGAAGTAAACTACAAATGGCAAGTGGTTGTTAATAGGATCATCTAAGTCCAACAAGCCCAATTCTTGGGCTTTAATATGGCAATACCAATAGTAGTTTTAGAAACGGATGCGATGTGTTGTCTAGTGTTTACTCTGATATAATCAAGTAACGCTGTAACAAACCAATTCAAGTGCCGTCTTTATAGAAACGAAACCATAAAACCAGCATCATGAAACTCAAAACCTCTATCCTTTCTTGTCTAACCCTTTGCCTTGCAATAGTCGTTAATGCCCAAGAACGTGTTCACCTAAATAGTAAAACAACAACAACCTCTTATAACTTCTCAAACTACGACGCTTTTGAGGTATCTGGTGATTTTAAAGTCAATCTTAACTTTTCCAATAGCGAAGAATCCATTTCGTTAGAAGCCAATAACAACATTATAGATAAGGTAGACATCTATAAAGACGGAAATACCTTAAAGCTCAAACTCAAGCATAATTGGAACTGGAAAGGGAGGCTGATTCTTAATGTGGACATTTCCACAAAAGGGATGATTAATACCTTTAAGCTTTCGGGAGACGCAGTTGTAAAAGTAAATGATGCTATTAGAACAAATTCGCTCGAGTTAATGCTAAAAGGTGATAGTATTTTAGAGGCTGAGATAAAAACAAACGAACTTAGGTTAATGGCTAAATCTGATTCTGTAGTAACACTTAGTGGTAGTGTTGACAAATTAGAAGCACACCTTTCGTCTGATAGCCTATTAAAAGGAAAAGAACTTACCATAGAAAACGCGGATCTTGACCTCTCTGGTGATAGTGAAGCCTGGATTGTTGTAAGTGAGACCCTTTCTGCAGTGGCTAGTGGTGATAGTATCCTTCGTTATGCAGGTAATCCAAATGTTAAACGCAGTGTAGCGACAGGAGATTCTGAAATTCACAGGATGAATTAATGTAGGAATTCTAAAAAACATTAAACCAGACCATAGCGCTTTATCTATTTGACGATAAACCCTATAGCTTTAACGAGTATTTATATTTTTGTAAGAATAACCAAAAGAAATTTCGTACATTTAAATACAGACCTAAATCTTCTGATAGGCTAAATTTAGTCTATCCCATTTGCTTGCTGCTTGCTATAAACACAGAGTAGTAACCCTTAAATGGAATTGTATGAAGAAATTTTTACACAATTGGGATGAGCGATGGAAGCGATGGAATATTCTGCTAGCAGAATATGGAAAAGCTAGTAGCTATGCCATACATAGATAGCGCTCATTTCAAAATCAACTTAAGAAGAAATCCCTTGACCTTGCTGTCTAGGGATTTTTTATTTAATTCCTAAGATAGCATTAAACTGCCGTACTTCACATTTATAAAAGTGAATAAGTATATTCTTAAGATCTAAGTATCTATTTTTCATAATCGTTGGTTTTAATAATTACATATAAGTAGCAAATCTGCCATAAATGTTACATCAAAAAAGAATCTAAGAGATAAGATTACGGTACTCTGAAGGCGATCTTTTTAAATGCCTTTTGAAGTATTTTACGAAGTAAGACGCATCTTCAAAGCCCAAACGATAACCAATCTTATTTACCTTTAAAGACGTAAACGAAAGCAAGCGCTGTGCTTCCAAAATGACACGTTTCGAAATTAACTCTGAAGGAGACTTAGAAGTAACAGATTTAGTGATCGTAGTTAATGTTTTGGTCGAAATATGCAACTTATTAGCATATTCGCTCACCGTCAGTCCATCTTTGTATTGACGTTCCAATAATTCCCGAAACTGTAAATATTGTAGCTCATATCGATTGGTCAAGTTCATATTGTGTTCTAGGTCTCCTCTATGTACACGCTCCAGTACAATCAACAAGGACTTTAATAGATAACGAATCACTTGTTGATGACCAAAACCGTTTTGATTGGCACGTTCCTCTTTTATTAGAAGAATATAGGAATTAGTCAAGGCAACAATTTCTTCAGTTAAACAATGACAGGGCTTTCCCTGATTGTTAAACACATTGTATTTTAAAAATATATCAGTGTCAGATTGCAGTAAGAAGCTTTTATTGAAATGAATAATAATACCTTGATGTTCGACTTGCTCGTCGAACATCAAGGTATTTGATCTTTTGAAACAAAGAAGATGGTATTCTCTTTTACCTTATAGCTGTCAAAATCCACATAGTACACGCCCCCACTGTTATAAAACCAAATAACCTGATAATAACTATGAGAATGCGGTTTTTGAGCATGCGTGCCACTCTTAGTCAAATAGTCGGCTAGATCATAAATCTCAAACTGAAGCTTTTCGGGGTTGGATTTATGAAGGTGGTACTGTTCTATTTTAGCTTCGTTTTTTTTCAATTTCTGAAATTATCTATCTCAAAGTTAAACTAATTATCTAGGATCAGTGAGGCAGCCCTCAACCCACTATACACTGCTCCTTCTAGGTATCCGCCGTAGACTGGAGAGGTTTCAGAGTCCGAGAACAACAACATATTATTCATATACTCCTTAGCGAAAAGTTCATTTCCATAGGGCGGACTGATATAGGTCGATTTCAAATTCTCGCAGGAAGTAAAAGGATCTTCAGACCAATCTTTTTTAAAGTAATCCAGATAATTTCGTGTCTCTTTTCCGAAGTACTTTTCAAGATAGTCAAGTATTTTCTCCTTTCTTAAAATAGGATGAAACATCTCTCAAACCTTCATTCACAAATCCCATCAAACTATAGCTTTGGTCGTCTAAATTGCTATGATCATACAGTTCAATTATGGGTCCTACTTGTCCAATGATGGTCCCCGAAAGCTCTTTTTCACGCCAGAAAGGATTTTGATAGGTAATTCCAACTTTTATCGCATTACTCATCCAAGTATGCGTTTGCTTCATTTGCTGCAATACGCTTTCAGGAATCTCTGGGCTATGGCCAATATTCGCTGCAAGCTTCGGAGGGATGGCAACAATCACTTTTTCTCCTGCATAGTTTTTTTCCGAAGTATGAATAAGGAGTTTATCCGCTTCTTCCCCAATCTCAAGCACTTCAGTATTTAGAAGAATTTTGTCTTGTATGTTTTCTGAAAGTGCCCCAATTAAAACGATAGATCCTCCCGCCATTCTATTTGCAGGCGGGTCATTAGAGTCACTTTCAAAATAATGCGCACGAGTCATGGTATTATTGGGAAATATGGAGAATTACTGATTTAGAAACAGCTATGGCAAATGATTATTATGGTCTTTTATATACCGTTCCTCCAACCACCAAGGCAGCGGCAATAATCATTAGGTTCTTAATGATATATTGGCCTTCCAATGTGGGTAAGTAAATTGTACTACCATTTTGATAAACTACCTCTGGAAGAAAAACCAAAGGCCTATTGCAATTCGGGTAGTTTTTTTGAATAAAAAGGTAATTCCAATTAGTACTTCCCAACAACCAATGATGTGTAGCCAGTTTTCTGGACTACCAAAAGGCATCCAGGCCACTGTAGCTGTTAATAGAGAAGCAGCTGTGGAACTCCCTAATGTCTGAGAATGGAACTAACTGACTTCACGAAAATCGTAATAATTACAAGAAACCAAATAAATTATCATGCTTTGAATTTCTTTATCCAGAGGGCAGTCACAATTGAATACAAAAAGCTTACAATTAATCATATATTATAAAAAGCAATCGATGTTATACCTTAATAATCGATAAAATGCTAAAAAATTGAATAAAAATAAGAGAATCCTTATATTAAATGATTTTTTTTTAAATTGCTAATCCTCAATACCTTATTTTTTATTTTGAGTACAGATTGTGGGGAAACTTTAGGATAGTAGAACCATAATAAAAGATTATAACAAAGCTTTAAAACATATCCCCAATGAAAACAATCATGATACTAGCTGGATTGTTACTAGCAACTCCTGCTGTTAAGGCCCAAAAACAAGAAATTAAGAAAGCCGAACGTGCCGTGAAATCAGGTTATTTATCAGACGCATCTTCCTATTTAGAGAGAGCAAAACGAATTTTCGCTGCTGCCGATAGCAAGACGCGCGCTCATTTCTATGTAGTAGAAGCTGAAATGAAACTCGCCAATAAGGAGATGAACATAGAGCAAATGGAGTCAATTTCTAACTCCCTGAGTCAGGCCAATAAGTATGACCTTAGCACTTCACTTAAAATTAGAATTGCCAACATAAAGTCAAAACTTCAGAATCTGTCGGCCAGAGCTGCTTCGAGCGAATTTAAGAAGAAAAATTTCTCTAGCGCTGCTACGCTATACAAAGTGGCCTACCAATCTACTCAAGATACCGTTCATTTTTATAAGGCTGCCAAAAGCCATTTACTAGCCAAAGAGTATGAGGAGGCGTTCAATGCGTATAATCGTCTTATTAAGATGGGTTTCACCGACGCCAAAGTACAATATGTGGCTACTAATATTAAATCTAGAAAAAAAGAAGCTTTCGCTTCACCCTATAAGAGAAATAAAGCAATAGAACTAGGTACACACATAAAGCCTGAAATTGTACGGTCTCGTTCCAAAACAACCGAGTTATTAAGGGCTTTAACAACTACGTCTATTCAACTTAACCGAACTAATGAAGCGGTATCGATAATAGACAGGGCATTGGCTAAGGTACCTGACGATAAAGTTTTACTAAATCAGGCTTTCCATCTATATCGCCAATTAGGAGATAAGGATAAACTCCATAAAATTATGGATCTACTAATAAAGGAATCACCAAATGATCCTAACCTATATTACAACTTAGGAGTGTCTAGTGCTCAAAGCAATGATTTAGATAAGACAATAGAGTTTTACAAGAAAGCCTTGGATTTGGACCCAGGGCATGTGAATGCCAATATAAACTTATCTATCATCATGATGGACCGAGAAAAAGCTATTCTGGAAGAAATGAACAATTTGGGGATGTCTACCGCTGATAATTATCGCTATGCACAACTAAAAACGGAACGCCAAAATGTATATACTGAAGCCCTCCCTTATTTAGAAAGTATTATAGAACTGCAACCAGAAAATTTAGATGTGATCAAAACACTTATGAACATTTATAGTAACACAGGCCAGAATACAGAGTTTGCCTTAATGAAAATTAAGTTCCAAAATTTGAGCGGGCAATAAATCGCTTCTTACCTCCCATCGGGTAACTGATCCTATAGAAATTGATAATAATCAGTTGGACAATGCGATGTTCCGAATATTTCGTAGGTCTATTTACCTTCTAGTTGCAGATGAGAAGAACTCTATTATTTCCTTTCAAACGCTATTGCTCAAGGCGATTCCTATATTGAAGGACCATCCCTTTTCTGGACAAAATGCCAAAGCTCCTGTTCATAAAAAAAAGGCAGCAAACACAAAAAAGGTCGTAAAGGTACAGGCTCAAAGAAAAATAAGAAGTGCTGGTACTAAGGTTTTTTCCCTGTAATCCTTCTCACTAAGGGTCCGACGGTATGTCCTTGTGCTAGGGTTTAGAACACTACAATTATATAGGTAATCACCAAAAATAGTTCCTAAGTATCCAATCGTTGTTCTTAAATAGCTTGCAGATCTCTTGTTAAATGAATATTAAATGTAAGCATATCCCTTAAATATGTCCCAGTAACAATAGTTTTTTGTTAACGTTATGCTTTCGGAAGTAGAAATTTTATGCTATTAATGATCAAAGCCATTTACGTTATATGTTGTTTGCCAGTTTTTTTTCAATCAGTTACTTTTCGCATAATCCATTCTAATGGTCCAGATTTTTTGTGTTTTCTCCAAATTACAGCAAATACGATACAAAACAAACTAAATACTAAAGCATAAGTGACTGAAAACTCAACAGAATAATTTCCCATTTTAGAAGGGTTTATAGCTTCAAAAAAAGACCATTCCAATAATGACGTACGCTACGTAAAAAGTCAATGCTAATTGTCCAGTTTTGTTTAAAGCATCAATTAAGAAACTATTTTCAAATTTCTTAGCAATTATTATACAAGCTGAAATTATGGCAAAAGCAACGGCAATACCGTTGAACATATAAATTGGCAATGGTGGCATCGGATTTGTTCCTAAAATTTCAGTTAATTCTTTGACTGTTTCTTGGTTTCCTTCTGATAAAAATAAAATGGTCGCATATGACAGAACTTGAATAGAAATAAAAATGATTGTACTAATCCAAAATGTCTTTTTATGAATCTGTCGTTGTGTAAATCCTGTTTTCCAAACCAATAACCAAATAGCATAATTGACTTAGGCGTTTTTTAATTACTTCTAATAGTAGTAAATTAGGGGTTATAGTTAGCATTATTATGGAGCAAAGATTCAAAAGCCTATCATTATTTGATTTTCTAATTCAGAATCCCGTAACTTCTTCTTCAATTCAGCAATCCCTCGTTGCTCATCCGTAAGTTTTGGCTTCCCACGACCTGGAAAACTATTTTTACCATATTTATTAGATTCCTTTCTCCAGCGATGTAATACAGAATATGGAATCTCTAATTCATCAAATACCTTTTTTACATTACCCTGTAGATAAGTTAGCTCCACAGCCTTTGTCTTAAATTCTGTAGTGTAATTCTTTTTGCGTTTTGACATAATTCAAAGTTAAATTATGTAGCTCAATATCTCTCAACTTTGTGTTCAGTCTAATATAGTAAGTCCAGAATTTGATATGAGAGCAGCTTTTGACGACAATTGTGGTTTAAAATATGCTTGGTTGTATGGAGGTCCAACAAAAATTTATCTGGACTCTTTTCCTAGGTGGACTGATTTCGATAAAGATGAGAGTAAAGATTTATACTATTAGTCATTTGGAAATAAAAGTATTTGAACCATTTCTTTCATCAGGATCTGGTTCCTCAATCGGATCACTTGGTTCCTCGTCTTTATCGCTCAAAGTAATGATTAGCGATGGGGTTAGATTGATAGTTGTTATCAATAGTAAAAGAAGATATGCTGAATGACAAGATCAATACATTTCATAGATTCTAATTAGAATATTGAAGATATTGAAGATACTGAAAACATTTAAAACCAAGATAATCAGTGTAAAAGTATTAAAAATATTCCCGCCGAAGCAGGAGTATAAACGTTCTTTGAAAATTTCAATATACTTTTAAGACTTTATAAACTTTTTGGTTACATAATACCCGCTTACATTAATTTGAGCAAAATACAGCCCAGCAGAAAGATCTGAAAGACTTATAGAAGTGTTTGTTGATGTCTCTTTTATAAGAGATCCTTGTAATGAGTATATTTTTATGCTCGTGATCTGATCTAGAGTCTTAATGTTTAAAATATTTTGAACGGGATTGGGGTAAATAGAAATAGTTTCGTTTTTATGTTCTTCATTGTTTAAAATATCACCAAGATTAAATTTCCAAAAACGTTCGTTATAAATAGTACTTTCACCAGACCAGCCCGCCATAAAATAGACGTGGTTATTTATCACAAAACTACCTGGAGCCCATAAACTAGTTCCCGAATGTGGAGTTAATTCCAACCAAGCGTCCGTTGTCGGTGAATACTGCCAAAATTCACCTGTTGACATATAACTATGGTTTTCTCCGTCACCGCTTAAAATATAACCTTTATCTTGATAATTAAACTGAGTTCCAGCTACTCTTGCTTGCCCAGGAATATCATTTAGTTGCATCCAAGCATCTGCAATAGGATCATATCGATAAAAATCTTTATAAATATCTCCTCCATGTCCAAAACCAACATACGTATAATTACCAACGGTAAAATAATAAGGATGATGTCTTGGGGTCCCTAGAAAATCGGCCTTTTGTGCCCACGAATTCGTAGCAATATCAAATTCCCACCAATCTCTTATATTCCCCGTTGCTGCACTTCCAAGGCCAACATAAATTTTACCATTTAATTCAACAAACGCGGGGTGTCCTCTTCCAACACAAGGGCAGCTTGTTTTTTGACTCCATACGTCATTTACCATATCATATTCCCACAAATCATTTAAAAACCCTCCAGTACCACTACCAAATCCTATATACGCAAAATCTCCTGAAACGACTGCATAAGAAAGTGTTCTTGCCATTCCCGGAAAATCCGATAATTGTGTCCAAGTATCAGTATTAGAATTGTATTTATAAAAATCTTTAGTACTACTTGAACTGATAGTACTTCCAGTTAATAAGTAACCAAAATCACCACTGGAAAAAGTAGCAGGGTGATCTCTTCTTATATGAGAAGGAAGATCTGATAATTGGTCCCAAGGCTGGCCAATTATAGTTTGAGTACAGAATAGAATAAAGAGTAGTTTTATATTAAACATATCACATTTTAGATTATTTATTCTGTAGGCTATGAAAACAGAAACCTTACAAAACATATGGTTACAACAGGGAACAATATCAGTATTAAAATAAGAAAAATTTTAATTTTAATTGATTTCATAACTCTGTTCATTATACTATTAAACAGGCAACAATGAAAAAACCCTATAAGCTATTCTAAACAATTACAGAAAAAATGAATATTTCATCAATGGAATAATTCCTTAATCTTGTATATTTTCCGAGTTAATTAAATATTCTAAATTCTTCAAATTTCATAAAAAGCAATATTTGGAACACCAAATCTGAACTTCTATCAGTACAACAGATATTGGAACATTGTTGATATAGAAGGTACCATTTCGGGTGTATTGGCTGAAGTTAAGACTCAGAAAAGAGATCCAGAATACACGAGTATTGTTCAATTCAACTACCAAAAACAACCTACCAATCTAACGGGCAATCTAACTCCAGAAGATTTATTAAAAGAAAAGCTAACTTTGTCCAAAGATAATTTACCAGTCGATTTAGAAAAAATAAACTTAGTTCTCTATCCTAACCCAGTTCAAAGCATACTTAACATTACACATCAGACGTCCCTTTAGACGAAGTTCAGATTTACTCGTTTCAGGGGACCACAAGTAATGAAATAGATGTTTCTGAATTATCTTCAGGTTTATACTTTGTTATTCTAAACAAGAATGGTCAGTCAATTACAAAAAGATTTATCAGGTCATAACAAGCTGTGTGTTATTCCACAGCACTAAGAAAGAAGCATGAAGAAATATAGAAAAGGATATGACCTCGTTCCAGAACCTCCACAATTTGAAATAGATTGTGAATACGAGCCACATTTTATTTGAGCGGGTTTACAAACGGAAACTTGCGAATCATAAAAATAGATGAACAAGACAAAGCTTATCCTGCTTCTTGGGGCTAGTTCCTGATCAATTAAATATGAATATCGATGTGTTTAGAAAGGAATATAACACCCTCAATGCGAGATCCGAAACAATATTCAAATCAAGAACATATCAAAAAAGCGCCAATGAACAATAGCTTAACGAGTTAATGGCTTTTGGATTCACTAGAGAAGAATTTAAGGCCCATCCAGTTAGTCGAGATTTTTATAAAAAAGAAATCGATACAAACAAGCCTTACATTGTACAACCTGTTAAATATGGAAGGTTATTTTAAGATCTTATATAAACAATTAGACACGTCAAAGTATGAAAAAACCTCAATTTATTAACCAATAGTAATATCTCCTTTCAATAAAATCCGTATTCAATGGGTTTTATTGAAAGGAGATATTCAAAATGTATATCATACGATGGAAGAGTCTACGGAGTAATAATACTTAACCGTTTTAACAGAATTGCCTAAGAATAGCCAGCCTAACGCCCTCTGGCACCTTTAAAAAACCCTCTTAGTTTGGGTTCGTCGATATCTATATCACCTGAAGGATAGAATTCCTTCCCAATACAAATAGTTTTACTAGGATAATCAAGAGACACAGAAATAATAGGCACTTTAGCTTTTAAGGCGATATAGTAATAGCCTGTTTTCCAAGATTCTACTTTTCTGCGAGTTCCCTCAGGAGCAATTGCAAGTCGAAACTCATCTAGGCTATCAAAAACTTTAGCCGTAGCTTCCACCCTATTTTGAGATTTGTTTCGCTCCAAAGGCTCGCCGCCCATCCATTGAAAATACCACCCTATGGGCCAAGCAAACAAAGCTTTTTTGCCAACAAAATTAATTTGAGTTTTCAGTATACGTCTGGTGAACGAGCAAATAATAAAATCTATATTACTCGTATGCGGCGCAACAATCACCACAGATTTTTTAATGGATCTATCGAAATCCCCTTCGATCTTCCATCCAAGCAGTTTATGAAAAATGAATTTGGTAATATACATAGCCTATGTAATGCGTTACACTACATCTTCAAATATAATTCTTTTAATCGATCACGAGTCATAATGGTTTCCCAATCATCGCCTAGAGCGTTCTGCCAAAGAGGTACAAGACTCAATGCCACATCAATCATTGTATTCATTTGATCATCTGTAAGATCGTTACAAAGCCCTTGAGGAATTTCTACATCAAACTTTTTTACCATCTTCTTAAATAAGACAACATCCTTTGGGTAAAATTCTTCCAAATGATCAAACACGATGCAATTACCAACTCCGTGTTTGGTGCCTAATACGAAGGACAATCCGTAGCTCATCGCATGCGCTACGCCAACTTGTGAATAGGCAATACTCATTCCTCCGTGCCAAGAGGCCATCATAAGTTTGCCTCTCAAGTCTACATCAGAAATCTTTTCATCATTCAAGAAAATTTCCATGCATAAATCGTATGCCTTCTCCCCGTAACTTTGACTAAAAGCATTTAAAAAGGTTCCATTAAGAGATTCTACGCAATGTACATAACAATCCATTCCTGTATAGAACCATTGATTTTTAGATACTCCAATAGTAAGAGCAGGGTCTAATATAACTTGGTCAAAAGGTGTAAAATCACTGTTAATACCTAGTTTTCTTACTGGTCCCGTAAGAATTGTTGTCCTAGAAACTTCTGCTCCAGTTCCAGAAATAGTGGGAATTCCAACGTGATAAACTGCCTTATTCTTGACAAGATCCCAACCTTGATAATCGGCTGCGCTTCCTTTGTTTGTTAACATGATTGCAACAGCCTTTGCTAAATCTAATAAACTACCACCACCAATTCCAATAATTCCAGAGGGCTTATAAGTGAATTCAGCTTTTATATCTTTTACAAGTTGATCTACTTGTGTTGTTTTAGGTTCCTCAACAGCAGAGATAAACAATAACTTATCGTTAAATCTTAAATTAATTCTATCAATAAACTCTTGATTATTTTTAAAAACATCATCCACTAAAAAAATAAAAGGAGCCTTATCCCCACGTTGTGGCGCCAAAATTGACGAAAGTTGATCAAAACTTCCCTCTCCAAATACCACTTTGGGTACCATTGGAAAGTTTCTGTATTTATTGTTTACTGCCACCTTATTATCTTCTTTTAATATTTTGTTTGCGTGTATCAAATCTTCTGGCGTATCTATTTCAATTCCTTGTGTATTAGAAATTGCCATTTTTATATTCTTTCCGTATTCCAAATATCGAATACATTCAATTTTTTCAGCAGCTTCTAAAGAACGCATTGGTAAATGATAAAAATCTAAAATTGCCTGTTTTCTAAACGCATAAATTCCTTTGTGTTTATAATATTGAACAGCGGCATTTTTATCTCTGGGATATGGAATTGGCGAGCGTGAAAAGTATTGCGCAAAATTATCTTTATCCACAATTACTTTCACGCAATTTGGGTCACTAATTTCCTTCCAATCATGAATTTCCGTCATTAGGGAAGCCAAATCAATTTTATCGGCGTCAGGGCCTTTAAAAACATCTAAGACACGCTCTAGTCCTTCTTTACTAGTAAATGGTTCGTCCCCTTGAACATTCACCACAATATCAACCTCCATACCTTCTACAGCTTCGGCGATACGATCACTTCCGCAGTCATGCTCCTTCTTACTCATAATGGCCTTTCCTCCATTAAGTTCCACTTCCTGAAAAATAACATCACTATCTGTAACGACGAATACTTCGTCAAACAAATTGGTTTCTTTTGTGGCTTCGTATGTTCTAACTATAACTGGCTTTCCGCCAAGATCCTGCATTAATTTACCAGGAAATCTAGATGCGCCGTAACGCGCAGGGATCATTGCTATTATCTTCATCGTGGAGGTTAGAAATTCTTTATAAGATGTCTCTATACTTGTTTGGTTGCTTCCAGTTTTAACTTAAATAATGCTTAAAGTCGCAAAAAGCTTAGCATTAGCTTAAAAGCTGTCAAAAATAAAAAGATTATGCACTTGAAGGGTCTTTTTTACGAAGCTTTTTATAAAATTTAAAAATTCCAAAGAGTATGAGTAACACCAGCCCAAAAGCCAATGGAGCTATAAACACTGAAAGTAAGGACATTACAGTAGAACTTCCTGTTTCTACAGTTGCGACTACTGGATTTGCCATTCCTCCTGTAGTAGCTGAAGAAGTGAGGCGAAGTGCGGAAGAGCTACCTTTAATCACAGTGGCGGTTCCTCCTCCAGCTATAATTGCCAAAGCCCATGTGACTACGGGGCTTAAATCACTCACCGTGGCCATCATGACAGCCGTTCCTGCAGCTGCGGCAAGAGGTACTGCAATTGTGTCTAATAAATTATCAAACCAAGGAATATAATAGCCAAATATCTCTACAAGTGTTGCAACTCCTAAAGTAATAACTGCGGTAAGGCTTCCCGCCCATTCCCAACTTTCATTAAGAGGGATAAAATCATAGAATCCTGCTATGCTAAGAACCAAGAGTGGGAGAAAAACCCGAAAGCCGACTGCAGCGGCTAATCCTACTCCCAAAAACACACTAAATACAACTTCTATGGTATTCATTGTTACGAATCTACAAAAAAGTCATCCTTAAATCCAATTAAGTATAACCTTTCTTTGGCCCTAGTAATAGCTGTATATAGCCACCTCAGATAATCTCGATCAATTCCGTTAGGCAAATATGGCTGTTCTACAAATACAGTATTCCATTGCCCACCTTGTGACTTATGACATGTAATTGCATAAGAGAATTTTACTTGTAATGAATTAAAGTATTTGTTCTTCTTGACAGCTAGAAATTTTTTATATTTAGATTTTTCAGATGCGTAGTCCTTCATCACTTCTTGGTAGAGTTTATTGGAGTCCTCGTAAGGTAATGAGGGAGTTTCCGAAGTTAACGTATCGAGTAGTAAGACTGTCTCAAAAGGCTGCATTTTTGGGTAATCCACCATTTTTACTACCACTTCAGCAAATTTAAAACCATACAGCTCTTTAAAGCTATTAATTTTAAGAACCTGCACAATATCCCCATTAGCAATAAAACCAGCTTCACTTTCAGTTTTCACCCAAAAATAGTTATTTTTAACTACCATTAAATAATCTCCCGCAGAGAGTTCTTCTTCTTGAAAAAGAATCCGATTTCTGATACTCTGATTGTAAAGATTGGCACGTTTGTTAGAGCGGACTATGATTACGGTATCTTCATTACCTAATTCGCTATAGCTATCATTTATAGCCTCCATTATTTCCTGACCATCTACCGGACGTATCACATCGGGGTAATTAACTTCGGAAAACTTAAACTCTTCCAGAAAACCATCTTCCAAACGTTCTCTTAGTTTTGTTGCATTAACAAGTATCCCGCTGTCCTTTTGCTGGCGCACTACATCATCAAGCTCCAATTCGATAACATCTTTATCATAATAATTTTGTAACGTCTCTTTCTCTAGGGCTGGACTTATCTCCAATTTTACTGGAGGTAATTGAGCGGTATCCCCAATTAACAATAATTTGCAGTTATGTCCGCTATAAACGTACTGCATGAGATCATCGAGTAAGGAACCGTTTTCAAACAATTTAGAATCTTGGGCGATATCAGGAATCATTGATGCCTCATCTACTATAAAAATAGTGTTTCGATGTTTGTTGGTCTGCAATGTAAAAGAAACACCTCCTCCTTTTTCACTTTTCGGATAGTATATTTTCTTATGGATCGTAAAGGCCTCCATATTGGAATAATTGCTAATCACCTTAGCGGCACGGCCTGTTGGTGCAAGCAGTAAAGCTGACTTCTTTGCTTTCCATAAATTTTTAACTAAGGTTCCAATAGTGGTTGTTTTTCCAGTTCCTGCATATCCTTTGAGTAGAAACACCTCCTTTTTTGACTCTCCAAGCACGAATTTGGCAAGCAATTGCAGTGCAACATCTTGTTTTGCAGTAGTATTATGGGGAAAATCCGATTTTAAAAGACCATAAAAATGTGAAATGTCCATGCGGTTATGCTAGCTTGAGGGTTTAAAGATAGCCATGATTTTTTCAGAATATACTTTAACGAACAAAAAAAAATTGTAGATTTGCGATAGACCTTATAGTATTTAAAACACTTAAATTATCGTATAATGAAATTAGTTCTTCAATTACTTCTTTGGCTTTTAATTATTTTCTTGGGATGGAAGCTTTATAGCTCCGTTAATGGCCCAGTTGAATTTAATAAAGTTAAGGAAGCTAGATACACCAAAGTAATTAAGAATTTAAAAGATATCAAGGCTGCCGAATTAGCTCATAAAGAGTTGACGGGTAAATATACTGGAAGCTTTGACAGTTTGGTGAGATTTATTGATACTGCACAATTTGCAATCGTCTCTAGACGTGATACAGTGTATGATGATGTTGCCAAAAATAAAGCTTTTGGAATAGACGAGGGATATTATTTGGACGCAGTGATTATTGACACTTTAGGCTTTACTGCCATTAAAGACTCTATATATAAAGGAACCGATCGTTATAAAACAATGATGAACCTCCCTATTGAAGGAGTAGATGCTAAATTTGAATTGACCGCAGGATCGATTGAAAAAAATGGAACTATTTACCCTGTATTCGAATCTAAGGTTTCAAAGGATATTGTATTGAAGGGATTGGATGCTGATTTACTAGCCCAAGAAAAACAAGTTGTTTCTGTCGAAGGTGTTAACGGACCCTCCATAAAGGTTGGCTCAATGATCGAGGTAAACACCAGTGGCAACTGGCCAAAAATATATGACGGAAAAGTTCAACAGTAAAGTACAAAGCATAAACTCTAGACTGTCCATTCAAGTTTCATTGACTGGGCTTTCTTTTTTAATAGCAAATTTGGAAACGAAAGCGACGCTTTTCTTTTCTGAAAACAAATATCCCGATCCCCTTACCCCCGAAGAGTTATTATTTGAAATCGAAAAGGAAATTTCTAAGACAGAGAAGCTTAGTTTAGAATTTGAGGAAATCTTGGTGGTGTATTCCACAAAAATGCATGCAGCGGTACCTTTATCGTTTTTCGAGGAGTCTAGAGCTAGCGAATTCTTAAAGTTTAATTCTAAAATTCTTTCGACAGACTTTGTTGCCCACGATATCATAGATAGTCAAGACATTGTTGTTGTTTATGTGCCATTTGTCAACATCAATAATTATTTCTTCGAAAAGTATGGGTCATTTCAATATTATCATGGAGTTACGTCTCTTTTAAAAGGTGTTTTAAAAATTGAAGGACATTCTATTGTACCAAAGATGTATCTACACCTCCAGGGTAAAATGGTAGACTGCGTTATTATTAAAGATGGTAGCCTCCAGCTGTGTAATACGTTTTCTTATAGAACTCCTGAGGACCTAATTTACTATATTTTATTCTGTATGGAGCAATTGAAACTTAACCCTGATACTATTCCTCTATTTCTTTGTGGAAACATTGAAAAAGGAGATGCCAATTATGAAATTCTCTATACCTACATACGTACGATTAAATTTGTGGAGAATCAAACCTCTCTAACTTTAGAAGCATCACACAAGGATTTTCTCATAAACAATACCCTGTTATGAGAATAATTTCAGGAATTTATAAGGGTAAAAGACTTACAGCACCTAAATCACTTCCCGTAAGGCCTACCACAGATTTTGCAAAAGAAGCCCTGTTTAATATTCTTAATCATAGGGTTGATTTTAACCAAATTGCATTCTTAGATCTATTTGCCGGCACCGGTAATATAAGCTACGAATTTGGTTCACGAGGGTGTACAGATATCACAAGTGTAGATACTGATTTTGGATGCGTAAAGTTCATTCAGAAGGTATCAGATGAGCTTTCCTTCAATATAAAGACTGTAAAAACTGATGTCTTCAAGTATGTCAAAGCTGGTTCAGGTAATTTTGATGTAGTTTTTGCCGACCCGCCTTATGACTTTACAATTGAACAGCTTGATACATTAATTACAACCATCTTTAAAAATGGGCTAATAGAAGAAGATGGAATGGTAATTTTTGAACACACAAAACATAATGATTTGTCACAAATTTTTCATTTTGCAGAAGCGAGAAAATATGGTGGATCCGTCTTTAGTTTCTTTGAATAAAGTTTTTTATTTCACACCTCACTCCTAGAGATTTCCGTTGTACGCCACTTAAAAATCTCTTATCAGAATGCTATATTGGCAGAACAGTTTATAAAAAGATGAATCGAAATTTTCCGCATCTTTAAAGATGCGCGCTAATTGGATCAATAAACCAATTGAAAAGCTCCCTCTTAGTATAATTGGCACGTTGAATTAAACTTCGATATTGCTCAAAATAAAAAGCAGGCCTGTAAGCCGGGTTCTGTTCCCAAATTAAATTGGGCCTTATCATTTATCTAGATATGCCGTTACCAACATATTCAATCTGCCTACCCTCCTGTATCGGGCGGGAACCCTCGAACACAGGTTTACGTGGCATTTCACCGCATAGAGTTTACCTGGTTTCACTACAGCCTTACCTGTACATACTTTCTGCTGCACTTGTCCTATCCGTCAATGACGGACGACGGTTGTTAACCGCTATGCTTCCCTATGGTGCCCGGACTTTCCTCTTCGCCTAGGGCGAAGCGATAAGGCGGCCTGCTTTGACAAAAGTAAACCAATGTTAATAAATATCGTAAAATAGCGATGGCTATTTTTTAAAAACTAATTGTACATCTTTATATTTGTTTCATACCTATGGAACACTTCATCGTATCTGCTAGAAAATACAGACCAACCCAGTTTAAAGACGTGGTTGGGCAGCAGTCTATTACCAATACACTGGAAAATGCCATAGAGAATAATCATTTAGCACAGGCCCTTCTTTTTACAGGACCTCGTGGTGTTGGAAAAACTACATGTGCAAGAATTCTAGCTAAGAAAATAAATCAAGATGGTACCGAGCAAAAGGATGAGGATTTCGCATTTAATATCTTTGAACTAGATGCAGCATCCAACAATTCCGTGGACGACATTCGTAATTTGATCGATCAAGTTCGCATTCCACCTCAAGTTGGAAATTATAAAGTTTATATAATCGATGAGGTACATATGTTGTCCTCAGCAGCATTTAATGCTTTTCTGAAAACACTAGAGGAGCCGCCGAAACACGCGATTTTCATTTTGGCGACCACCGAAAAACATAAGATAATTCCAACGATACTCTCTCGTTGTCAAATTTTTGATTTTAGACGAATTACAGTAAACGATATCAAAGGACATCTTGCAGATGTAGCTACATCCGAAGGAATTGAGGCAGAAGATGATGCATTGCATGTCATCGCTCAAAAGGCAGATGGTGCCTTACGCGACGCTCTTTCAATTTTTGATAGAGTTGTAAGTTTTTCTGGAAAAACAATGACCAGAGAAGCGGTAACAGAGAATCTGAATGTTCTTGATTACGCTTATTATTTTGAAATTACAGATTTATTGCTAGAAAATAACATTCCAAAGACCTTAGTTTCGTTTAATGCGATTCTGGCAAAGGGGTTTGATGGACATCACTTCATTATGGGGTTAGCTTCACATTTTAGAGACTTGTTGGTGTGCAAGAATGAAGAAACCATTGCCTTACTAGAAGTTGGTGAACAAGTGAAAACGATGTATTTTGAACAATCTAGAAAAACCAATGTTAGGTTTCTAATTTCTGGTATTGATATAGCCAACACTTGCGATCTAAAATATAAAACCAGCCGTAATCAGCGCCTTTTAGTAGAGCTGTGTTTATTGGAACTGGCATCTCTAACTGCTATGGTTGAAAAAAAAAACCTAGTCGGTTCGTAATACCCCCCTCTCATTTTAAGAATACCCCAGAGATATCTGCTTCGGAAATTGCAATTGAAGTGTCTTCCTCGGTTGATAACACTAAAATTGTGGGTTCTTCAGAAATAGATTCGGTTCCTAAAAATGCACCTCTTTCTGAAGCTCAAGTTTCAGAGAACCTGTCTTCCGAAGATAATTCAGATGGAGAGATATCGACCCTAATTGGACAAGAGAAAGTTATTGAACGGCCACAAATATTAGCCGAGCGAAATGCTAAAAAAGTTTCAGCCTTATCTCTTAAAAGTATTCAGAAAAAACAGCAAATGAAGAAAGAACTGGTTGCTAGTCAGCCAGATGTAGAAAACCTACCAGTTACTGAGTTCAGTGAAGAAGAAATGCAAACTGCTTGGAAAGACTATGCGACGATAGTTGAGGGCGAAGGCAAATTTAATCTGTTATCGCATTTATCGATGGGTGTCCCAAAATTAGAAGGGACAACAATCCATTTAGAATTTCCTAATAGTACTATCAAGCTGGAAGTAGAGTACGCAAAACATGAATTGCTTGGTTTTTTGAGGAAGAAACTTCAGAATTATGATATAAATCTTTCAATAGAAGTCAATGAAACAGCGGTGAAGCGCTACGCTTATACAACACGTGAAAAGTTTGAAAAACTAAAAGAAAAAAATCCCCTTATAGACACTTTGAGGAAAGAGTTTGATTTGGATATATAGATTCAGTATCTTAAGACGAATATACCTATGGGCTATAGCCATACTAGTAATATAAAGATGTTGGGACTAAAACTCCCTACAGACCCGCGCTGGGTGAATATTGTAGAAAAAAACCTTAAGGAAATCCTAATAGATCACGCATACTGCGAACAAAAGGCAGCATCAACAGCTATTTCTCTAATTGTTAGTTTTCCTGAATATACAGAGTTAGTCCAGGAGATGATCAGTCTAGTAAAAGAGGAAATCAGTCATTTTAAAATGGTCCATGATATAATCATAGAGCGCGGCTGGTTAATGGGGAGAGATCGAAAAGATGAGTATGTTCTTCAAATCGTAAAGTTTTTTCCCAAAGGAGGTAGCAGAACCGTTCAGTTAGTGCATCGTCTGTTGTATGCTGCGTTAATTGAAGCACGAAGTTGTGAGCGTTTTAGACTATTAAGTGAAGAACTAAAAGATAACGAATTAGCCGAGTTCTACCGAGAATTGATGATTAGTGAAGCAAATCATTACACGATGTTTTTGGGCTTTGCCAGACAATATGGAGATCGAAAAGAAGTGGATCATAAATGGTCTGAATTATTGGCTTTTGAAGCTGATGTGATGAAAGGCCTGAGTAAAACTGAACAGATTCACGGATAAAACTACTCGAATGAAAAAATTAGTAAGGAGAATTGTTAATCGTATTAAGATCACTTTATTTGGCCATCCTCATATGAAGGCAGTTGCGTACAATGAGCTGTACCTCCCTCCCTTCAGGGAAAATCAAGGGCTATCCAATAACGAAACTTATATCCAGTCCGCAATAGATCAAATTGTACACCTTTCACAGCATTATCAGTTCAATAAAGATTCGGTTGTATTGGATTTTGGTTGTGGTCAAGCGCGATTAGTGAATGGGTTTAAGACACTTGGAACCAATTTAGGCGCTTACTATGGAATTGACACCCATCTTAAGTCGATCAATTGGTGTAAAAAGTGGATTTCTCCCTATGGATCAGAGTTTAACTTCGGACATGTAGCCGCACATAATGCTAGATATAATAAAACTGCAGAAAAGTTACTTCCACTTCCATTTGACTCAAACAAGTTTGATCTAATCTTTCTCAATTCTGTATTTTCACATATGATGACCGATGATGTCTCCTATTATTTAAATGAGTTTGAGAGGACCATGAAGAATGAGAGTACCTTGTATGTGACTGCTTTTGTGGAAGAAGATGTTCCTGATGTTGAGGACAATCCAGATAATTATTTAGGCGAAGCCAAAGGAACATTGCACAGAGTACGATTTGAAAAGAAGTTCTTTTTAGGTTTGTTTGAGCGAGCTGGATTTAACGTAGAGGTTTTTTCACACCAACACATTACTAGAACAAAACAAAGTGTCATAATAGCCAAAAAAATGGTTAAGCCTTGATTTGAGGGAGCGTGAAGTTCATAAGGTCCCTCTACAAATAGAACCTATTCGCTTTCAGGATTATGGAATTAATATATTCAATTCAGTTTTAACTAAAAGCGCATTAAAAAAAACTATTAAGAAAAGGCTCATTACAATAAATGGATTTCCAGCGGCTACCGCGTCCTTTATCTCAGGTGGGGAAGCAATAGTCCTTTATGAATTTGAGGAAAGCCTTAACAAAAGACGATTTGAATTAACATTAGAAGTAGTTTATGAAGATGATTTCTTAGCGGTCATTAATAAGCCTCCCGGCATTTTAGTAAGTGGAAATAAACTAAAAACTATAATCCACGCGCTTCCTTTTAACCTAAAAAAGAGTACGCAACCAGATATGCTCGCCAGTCCAAAGCCCGCTCATCGTTTGGATTTTCCAACTAGCGGGTTGTTACTTGTAGCGAAGTCGAGCAAGTCCTTGGTTGCCCTTGGAAATATGTTTGAAAAAAAAAGATTTCTAAAATATATCATGCCATTGCTATTGGCGCAATGACAAGAAATGGGATTATAGAAGCAGAAATCGATAGGAAAAAGTCTCTTACAAAGTATGAGGTTGTAGAAACGCAGCAATCAATAAAGTATCAATACTTAAATTTAGTGCGATTGTACCCAGAAACTGGGAGGCGGCATCAACTGCGCATACACCTTTCAAGTATTGGCAATCCCATCTTAGGAGATACCACTTATGGCATAGAGGGCTCAGTATTAAGAGGAAAAGGTCTATATCTTTGTGCCTCAGCCCTTAGATTTGAACATCCAATTACTAAGGAAATAATATCTTTAGAATTAGATCTTCCAGCAAAGTTTGATAAGATATTTCCAAACAAGGTCTCTTAATTGATCGTAGATAACTTGATTTACTTTGTACTCCATATACCAAGCGGAAATTTATTTACTTATATTGCGCTCAACATTTTTGGCAGTATTCTTGTCGCTACTTATAAAAAGAACTGATTGGATTTTACAAACCCCCTCGTATACGGAGTTCCCTGCTTTTTAGGTTTTATTCTTCTCGAATTTACATATAGCAAAACGCACGATCGTAAAGGTTTATACAAATGGAGGGACCTGCGTTCCAGCTTAACCTTTGGTGTAGGTTCTGCTCTATTGGCACCACTGTTAAAGACAATTTCGGCGATTATAATTTTCAACTTTATATACGAGGTTTTCAACCCAGAAGTTAATGGAATTAGAACTAATATTATGGGTTGGGAGTCTTTTGGTTATGCCTGGTATGTTTGGATTATTTGCCAGTTATTAGATGATTTTAGCTACTATTGGTTTCATAGACAGAATCATATGATTCGATTCCTTTGGGCAGCGCATATTGTGCATCATTCTTCAAGTAATTTTAATCTTGGAACTGCGGTTCGTAATGGCTGGTTCACAATTCTGTACAAGCCTTTTTTCTATATGTGGATATGCTCAATTGGATTCCCTCCTGAAATGCTTGTTGTATGCCTTGGGATCGAGGCTTTATGGCAGTTTCAATTGCATTCAGTATATATTCCAAAAATGGGAATTATAGAAAAGATATTCAACACACACACAATGCATCAAGTACATCACGCAAAGAATCTCGAATACATGGATAAAAACCATGGAGGTTTTTTAAATATTTTCGACAAAATATTTGGGACTTGGAAGGAACTTGATGATGACATTAAAATAGAATATGGTGTGTCCCATCCGCCAAACTCCTATAACATATGGATAATCTTAACTCACGAGTATAAAGATATTTGGGAGGATACAAAAAAATCCAAAAACTGGTATCATAAATTCATGTATATTCTGGGACCTCCAGGTTGGAGTCATGATGGCAGCACGTTCACTATTAAGCAAATGAGGAAAAGGTTGAGCAAGGAAATCAATGTTAAAACTGAGACTGTTCCTCTAACTTCTCATTATAAAGGCTCTTTATAATACCATCTGATAATCCAATCTTTGGCACATAAATGTTCTTGGATTTACTCCACTTCATTGCCGATAAGTATATTCTAGTAGCAGAAACAATAACATCTGCCCTATCTGGGTTCATATCCATTTCTGTAATTCGCTCCTCATTGGAATACGATTTTACTAATTCAAAAAATGACACCAAGTAAAAATAACTTAAAGGCATTCCTATTTTCTTTCCGCTATTTTTAAAAATACTATTAATGTTACCACCAGAACCAATAACTTCCACTTTTTTAAATGGTTTAGTTTCTTGTTTTACCCATTGTTCCATTTGATCCCATATTATATCATCGACCATCTCATTAATAATCCTAACAGTTCCTATCTTAAAAGAGTGCGAAGCTATTTTTTGACCATTTGCAAATAATGTTAACTCTGTGCTTCCACCGCCAACATCAACATATAGAAAAACTTTATCATTTTGAATCAAAGATCTTAGGTCTGTGGACGCTATAATTGCAGCTTCAGCATCACCATCAATAATGTCTATTTTAATGCCAGTTTTAGATTCGATAATTTCGACAACCTCCCTTCCATTTGAGGCTTCACGCATCGCCGAAGTTGCACAGGCCTTATAACGAGTTATGTTATGGGTATTCATCAATAAGCTGAACGCATTCATCGCATCAACCATTCTCGCAGCATTCTTCAAGGATATTTCCCCTTTTACGAAAACATCGGCCCCTAAACGAATAGGAACTCGTACTAAGGATGTTTTTTTAAAAAGTGTGTCTTTGCCCTCTTGTTCAATTACCGTAGCAACGAGGAGTCTAATAGCGTTAGAACCTATGTCTATCGCACCGTATTTTTCAATATGTAACAAATTATTTTGCTTGTATTTTATTTAAGTAGTAATCATACATCATAAATTGAGAACGAATCTTAGGTCCCTCACTTTTTCTATATGCATTGTCGTTATGGTTGGAAATAACTCTTGCCTTCACATTATCATTCCATCCTATTTCGAAGCTCTCTAGAACCTCCTGTTTTATTTCTGAATCATATATGGGACAGGCAATTTCCACCCGATTATCCAGATTTCTTCCCATAAAATCTGCAGAAGAAATATAAACCTTGTGTTTACCAGCATTTTGAAAGATATATAGACGCGGATGTTCTAGGAACTTGTCCACCACACTAATAATTTCAATATTCTCACTCATTCCTTCTACACCTGGAATTAAACAACAAATCCCTCGAACAATTAATTTAACTTCAACACCTGCCCTGCTAGCTTCGTATAACTTGTCGATCACTTTAAAGTCCGAGAGGCTATTTAACTTCAATCGTATTCCACTAGAAATCCCATTCCTCTTGTTCTCAATTTCGGTATCGATTAACCCATATAATACGTTACGAGTATAATGTGGAGAAACGATTAAATGATTGTATTTTTTTATCTTATAGTTTACCTCAAAGAAGTCGAATACTTTATTAATTTCCTTGCATATCTTTTGATTGGAAGTAAATAAGGTATAATCTGTATAGACTCTTGCTGCAGACTCGTTAAAATTTCCGGTACTAACTAAAGCATAACGGCGTATTTTATTTCCTTCCATGCGTTCAACAACACAAGTCTTACAGTGCACCTTTAATCCAGAAACGCCAAAAATTAAGTTGACTCCTTCGCTCTGCATTTGTTCCGCATAACTAATATTTGCCTCTTCATCAAAGCGGGCTTGTAATTCGATTTGCACCGTTACCTCTTTTCCATTCTTTGCTGCATTAATCAATGAGCTGGCTATATGAGAAACCTTGGCAAGACGATAAATTGTGATTTTTATTGATTTTACTTTAGGATCTAAAGCCGCTTCTCTAAGGAACTTAACAATATAAGAAAACGTCTGATATGGAGCATGCAGCAGATAGTCTTTCTGCGCAATTTTATCAAACAAACTTCCTTGTAAACTCAGCCCAGAAATGGCAACTGGCACTTTAGACTCATACTGCAAATCTGGTCTACCCAAACTTGGAAACTTCATATAGTCTCTTCTATTGTGATAGCGCCCCCCTGGTATAAGGCTATCCGTTGTATCAATTTCCATCTTATTCAATAAGAACTGAAGTGTTTCGTCATCAATGTTCTTATCGTATACAAATCGTACTGGATCGCCAGAACTACGCTCTTTCACACTTTTGGAAATTTTCTCAATAAAACTTCTACTCAAATCACTGTCAATGTCAAGTTCTGCATCCCTCGTAATCTTTATCATATGAGCCGAGATGCTAGTATACTTAAAAATATTGAACAAATTGTGTAAGCAATATCGTATCAAATCATCCAAAATGATTATGAACTGTTTATCCCCTTCCGATGGAAGAACAACAAATCGATCAATCGAACGAGGAATTTCAATCAATGCGTAGTTATTTTTGGTTTCAAAAGTATCATCTTCCTTAGACATTACCATTTTTACCGCCAAATAAGCGGCACTATCTTTTAGACTAGGAAATTTCTCAAGCTCACCAATCATAATAGTGACCATTGCGGGACTTACTTTTTCTATAAAGTAATCTGAAATAAATTCTCCTTGGGCTTCGGTTACTTGGGTTTCATCAATAATAAATATATTTTCCTTTTCAAGCTCTTTATTGATTTCCCTTAAAATACGAAGGCTATTTTTTTGTTGATTAATTACCGTCTTAGTAATTTCTACCATTAATTCTTTAGCTGAAACCCCACCAAGAAAACTTCTTCCTCCTTTTCCAGCTTCAACAATCCGTTTTAAAGTAGCATACCGTACCTTGAAAAATTCGTCCAAGTTGTTAGAAAATATACCTATAAAGCGAAGTTTTTCTATAAGTGGCACTGAAGTATCCTCAGCTTCCTGAAGTACACGGGCATTAAACTGTAACCAGCTTAATTCCCTGTTTCTGTATTGATTCTGAATACCTATGTTGCTTTCTATTTTCTCAGTCATTATTTTAAATCTCTTGGAAATATAGTCTTAACCGTCCTGCCACTTCTAATTTCTCTCCAGTCATCCACATCAAACTCTAACATTAAAAAACCACAGGTGACAACGTTATCAATATACTTATTTCCAAGCATATTTGCAATCGAAGTAAACGCGTGGTTATGACCAACGATCATCACACAATCTAGAGAATTGTCAATTCCTTTTATAATATTCATCACGTTTTGCCCGGCAAAATCGTATAGGTTGTGATTTGTACTGAAATCCTCATCACTTAAATCAAATGCCTTCTTAAAGCATTTAGCAGTGGAAAGGGCTCTAGTTGCATCGCTAGTTATAATCCTTTGCGGCGACTTAACCTCTAACTTCACTTGTGCAGAAACAAGGAGAGCATCATTTTCTCCTCTAGTCTTTAATGGACGTTGGTGATCAATAACATCGTACTTCCAGGATGACTTGGCATGGCGCACCATATAAAGTGTTTTCATAAATCTTAGGGTTGTACGCGTTGAATTATCCAGTCGTTATCTGTCAAAATATATTGTATTCTATCATGTAATCTATTTGGACGTCCTTGCCAAAATTCGAACGAATTGGGGGCTACTATGTATCCTCCCCAGTAAGCTGGCTTTGGCACTTCCTTATTATCATATTTCTTTTCTAGTTCCTTTAATCTCTTTTCCATTATTTCTCTACTGCTAACAATTGAGCTCTGATCTGAAACCAAAGCTCCTAACTGACTTCCCTTAGGACGAGAATCAAAGTAATTTGTAGCATCTTCTTCTGAAGTTTTTGTAGCATGTCCCTTAATAATTATTTGACGTTCCATATTAGGCCAAAAAAAAGAAAGGGAGACTTTGTTATTTGCATCGATACATTTTCCCTTCTCACTGTTATAATTAGTATAGAAATAAAATCCGTATTCGTCATATTTTTTCAATAACACCACTCTTCCTCTTGGGAAACCCTCTGCATCAATCGTCATTAGGGTCATAGCATTTACCTCGTCAACACCTCCAGACTCTTTGGTTTCATAAAACCAAGACCGAAACTGCTGAAATGGATTCGCATCTACCGAAGCTTTAGAAAGTTCCCCCTTCTCATAAGATTTACGATGTTTATGCAGATTATCCTTCATAGCTTTACTTTAATGCAAGTTACGAGTTTTGGAAATCCTAAAAAATAAGATATTCTTTAAATTTGGTTAAATATTACTTTGGATATCCGCTAAAGTAAAAACACTTTCCCATCTTCTGCGAGCTCAACATTATCAAATACTTCATTGGCCTCTTTCCCGAAAAGCTCCAGGTCATTATACCTCCCCGAATAATGTCCTACAATGAGTGTTCCTACCTTAGCATCTCTCGCAATCATTGCTGCTTCCAGAGCAGTGCTATGCCTTGTTTTTACAGCAAGTTCTTGATGTTCGGTCAAGAAGGTGGATTCATGATATAAGGTAGTTACACCTTTTATCTGCGGAATAATATTTGGCTCGTAAGCAGTATCACTGCAAAAAGCATATGACTTAGAGGGTTCAGGGTCGAGTGTCAATTGTGCATTGGGAATTAAATCTCCCGCCTCATTTTTGACATCAAACCCCTGCTTTATTTTTGAATAATAGCTCATACTCACATCCGCCGCTTGCGTCGCTTTAATATCTAGTTTACGCTCACCTATTTTTTCCCTGAATAAAAATCCATTGGTATAAACCCGATGTCTTAGAGGAATCGTTGTCACCGAAATTTTATTGTCTTCGAATAGGAGTTGAGGTTCTTTATCGTCCAATTCGTGAAAAAGAAGCGGATAATTGGTCCAAGAGTTTCCTAACTTCAATTGAAGAATAATAGCTTCTTTTATCCCTTTGGGGCCATAAATATGGAGTTCCGTCTCACGCCCAAGTAATCTGAAGGTAGAAATGAGTCCGACTAAACCAAAAAAATGATCCCCGTGTAAATGTGAAATGAATATGTGCTTGATTCGTGCAAACTTGACTTTATATCTTCGCAACTGAACCTGCGCACCTTCTCCACAGTCTATTAGAAATAAATGACCACGAGCTTCTAACACCTGAGCCGTAGGGTGAGCATCCCAACGTGGTGTAGCAGAATGACAACCTAGGATAGTTAGTTTCATAAAGAATTAAGATTTGGAAAATGATTGCGCATCAAACTCTAAAAGCCTAAATCGCGCTCTATTTCCTCCATTTCAATTATATCACCAGCCTCTTCAATTGTAGGAACCACAATCATTTCTTCTGGAATATCATCAATACTCATTGCGTCATTTATAAATACGAAGGAGTGTCCCGTAGATCTTTGATAATTGGAAAGCTTCAGAAATAATAATAACTCCGACAATTGTAACTTCTTATATTTTAACAAATCAACTACCAAATTTAATTTCTCATATCTGTGAGGAACAATCCGATCCAAAAAACTAGCAAATTTAACTACGTCATCACGTTCATCCCCAAGTAATGTATACGTATCTTTTTTATCAATCCTCATTATGCTTTATTTTTGAAGCCAACAAATACAACACCGCCATACGAACCGCTACCCCATTTTGAACTTGATCTAGAATAATAGCTTGCTTGCTATCTGCAACATCACTTGTTATTTCTACTCCACGATTTATTGGACCAGGATGCATTACTACAATCTCTTTATCCAGAGAATCCAACAACGCTTTACTAACTCCAAATTGTTGAGTATATTCTCTTGTTGTAGGAAAATAGCTTATGTCCATTCTTTCATTTTGTACACGAAGCATATTGGCAACATCACACCATTCCAAGGCAGATCTCAAGCTCCCTTCTGTTTTTACGCCGATATTTTCTATATACTTGGGTAATAATGTTTTAGGGCCACATACTTTAACTTCTGCTCCAAGTTTTTGAAGTGCAAAAATATTAGACAATGCCACTCTAGAATGCAAAATATCACCCACTATCACCACCTTTTTTCCAGCTACATCACCCAATTTCTCTCTAATTGAATAACAATCTAACAGCGCTTGAGTTGGATGTTCGTGTACCCCATCACCAGCGTTCACAATACTTGCATTTACGTGTTTTGCTAGGAATACTCCGGCTCCAGGATTTGGGTGACGCATCACTACCATATCCACTTTCATTGAAAGTATATTATTTACGGTATCTATAAGAGTCTCTCCTTTTTTTACTGAAGAAGAGGCTGCAGAAAAGTTAATTACGTCTGCGGAAAGCCGCTTTTCAGCAAGTTCGAACGAAAGTCGTGTTCTTGTGCTATTTTCAAAGAAAAGATTGGCTATGGTAATATCACGGAGTGAAGGGACCTTTTTTATTGAGCGGTTAATCACTTCTTTAAAATGATCTGCCGTTTCGAAGATGAGTTGAATATCGGCCTCGGTAATGTATTTAATTCCTAATAAGTGATTTACACTTAGCTCGCTCATTTTGTTTTACTTATTCTCTATTCTTATTATTCATTTACCAGGTATACCGCATCTTCACCGTCTTTTTCCTCCCAGCATACTTTTACTTTCTCACCACCAATTGCATCCACTTGCCTTCCTCGATAATCTGGCTGAATGGGCAAATGCCTGCTAAAACGACGATCAATTAATGTTAATAATTCTATTTCTAATGGACGCCCAAAGGATTGTATAGCCGTTAAGGCCGAACGTATACTTCGCCCAGTATATAAAACATCATCAATGAAGACAATTTTCTTGTCCTCGACAATGAAATTAATATTTGTGGTATTAGCTTCTAAAGTCTTATCCCCTCTTCTGAAGTCATCACGATAAAATGTAATGTCTAAATAACCGAGTTGAATATTCTTTAATTTGTAGTCTTTCTCTAAAATTGACTTTAAACGTTCAGCCAAAAAAATCCCTCTAGGCTGTATGCCTATAAGAACAGTATTAGTAAATGAGTTATGATTTTCTATTAATTGGCAAGCCAAACGTTGAAGTGCTATGTGTACTTCTGTTGCGTTCAATAACACTTTTTGGCTCATAGGAAGTCTGAATGTCTATTCAGGAGACAAATTTAAGAGTTTTTGTTGAAAAAGCCGATATTTAAGGCTGCTTTGTTTTAAGCTCGTATACCACTACATAAAACGATGTCATTAATTATTGAGAAGCTAGCATCAAGGGTTGAGGTAGAACAACTGTTTAATACTGAAAGTTCGACGCCGTCCGAGCCCTAGTTTGCGTCTGTGTAATGCAATTAACAAACCTTCCCATAAGAATGAGAAGGTTTGTTAATAAAATAACTTATATCATTTATTTTTTAATCAACTTCTGGTTATACACATTTGCATCACCTTCAAATGATATACGCACAACGTAAATACCATTCGCAAGACTGCTTATATCTAATGTGTTTGTTGAATCTTGTGTATGGTCTTGAACCATCTTGCCATCTAAACTATATATAGCAACGGCTGCTACGGCAATGTTTTCGTTATGCTGTATGAGAACAAATTGTGTTGAAGGATTAGGGTGTAACGAAAACGGATTGTTTTGTTTTTGGAATTCACCATTTGAAAGTATAACACAATCATCCATTAAACCGAGTAAGGCATTATTTAAGTTAAGTCTTCCTCCAGTCGTAGTAATTCCATCCAGGGAAGGGTTTGGATCTACTCCAGCAAAAATATAGTCTCTAACGTCTCTAGCTGCTTGTGCCGGATCTGAAATCGCTAGATCTGCAAAACTTTGACAAGGTGCAGAATACAAAAGAGCTATTGCTCCTGTAACGTGAGGGGTCGCACCAGATGTACCACCAAAACCTCCATATCCATTCCCAGCCGCAGTGGTAAATGCATTTGCTCCATGAGCTCCTAAATCGATAGTTACTAATCCATATCCTGCTTGAGTTACTTTCATATCGGTTATATCCATATTGGTAACCGTAATTAAATATTCGCTCGGGCAAGCTGTTGGCAGGTCACCCACTAAATCTACGTTAAAATTACCATTGATAGTAGCCCCACAACTTAAAATACCATTTTCTCCTAAGGTGTCGTACAAACCGCACCACAATGGTGCGTCGGCAGGGTCACCAAAATCTATACCCCAAGAAGCGTTTGTGGAAACCACAAAGGCCCCCTCGGCTCCATTAGTAGCATTATACAACATTCTAGCTTCGAGCGCATAGCTATACGCCTCAATAACCTGTGCCTCGTTGGTATTAAAATTATTTTTAATGACCATCACTTTTACATCCCAATTTACACCAGAAACACCTAAACCATTATTTCCTTTAGCGCCAATAATCCCTGCGACAGGTGTTCCGTGACCTCCACCAGAAATATTATCGTCATCGGTCACAATACTCCAACCCTGATAATCGTCTACGTAATTATTATTGTCGTCATCGATATCATTATTTGGTATCTCATTTTCATTGGTCCATAGATTGTCCTCAAAATCTTCGTGATTCAAGTCAATACCATCATCTAAGGCAGCAGCGACAATCACATCACCATTCATTGTGGTACCTCCAGTAGTAATGTCCCAAGCCTCGTCTGCATCTATATCTCCATCGCTGGCTTGTTTATATTGCCATTGACTATTGAAAAGAGGGTCATCCGGCTCTGTGGCACGTGAACTTACCTTATGGTTTTTTTGAGCAACTAATACGTTTTCATTTCTATACAATTTTTGTATAGCAATAGTTTCGTCTATAGCAGATGGCGCTAATTGCAACAACCATATATTTAATGGACGGGAGATTAACTTGCTCCCAGTAATATTAAAATCTGTAATTTCTTGTGAGATCAAATTGGTGTCTACATTTTCGGCCAATTGAACGATTACCTGGTCCCTCACATATTCGGGCTGTTGTGCCTGGCAAAAAAAGGTTGCAAGCAGTACGATTGGTAGTAGTATCTTTTTCATAATAGAATTAATTTCTTGGTTCAACATTTTTATTTGACTGAGCTTCTTTCACTAAATCGGAATTCTTTAATAATTGAATCAACTCATTTTGTCTAATTTTTTTAGAATTGAAAGTAAAGAGGTAAATATTCATAGATCTACTTACCATTTTCACTTTCTGAAGTTCATATGCCCCATATGTATCTTCTAAAGCACTTATAGCACCCTCTTCGTAAACTTGTACTAATAAGTCTGAGTTATCTTCAGTCTGTGTAGTATCCAAATTCTTACAAGAGTTAAAGCAAATAAGGGCAATCACCAATGTAGTTAGAGTTGAAAATCTTGCTTTCATAATAGGGTTTACCATAGTATAACAAATTTAGATTAAAATACCCTAATTTTTAATACAGGATTCTAGGAAATAAATTTAAATAGACAGGGTTGCTGTTTGAGAACATTATCGAAGATATAGACTTCTTTAATGAGAGGGACTATGATAAATGATCGAATAGAGTACAAAGTAATAGTAGGGAGAAACTCAGTCCAAATAAAAAAGCCTCTCGTTTCCGAGAGGCTTTTCTTTATAAATAAATTGGATTCCTATATTAATAGGAACTGGATTATGCTTTTCCGTCCATTTTATCTTTAAGAGCTTGAAGTGCTGAATTAGCATCACCAAGAGTGGTTTTTGCTTCTTCTGCTTGTGTAGCTTGCTTCTTAGCAGCTTGCTTTACAATTTTCGCTTCTTCTTCTTTATGGATTGCCATATGAGAAGCTACCACTTTCTTGAATTCTTTATTGAATTCAATAATTTGGAATTCTGCTTCTTCACCTTTAGTTAGGTTAGTTCCATCCTCTTTTTCTAAGTGACGCATTGGAACAAAGGCAGTGATATCCTCGTTAAACGCAATCGTTGCTCCTTTATCAACCATCTCGTCAATCTTAGCTGTATGCTTCGTTCCTAAACCAAACTCAGCTTCGTACTTATCCCAAGGATTTTCCTTTGTTTGCTTATGACCTAAACTTAATTTACGTCCTTCAACATCCAATTCTAATACAACAACTTCTAATGTGTCACTAATATTTGTGAATTCACTAGGGTGCTTTATTTTCTTAGTCCAAGAAAGATCACTTATGTAAATAAGGCCATCGATTCCTTCTTCTAGCTCAACAAAAACACCAAAATTAGTGAAGTTACGAACGATACCGCTATGTTTAGAACCAACTGGGTATTTCTTCGTAATATCTGTCCAAGGGTCTGGTGTCATTTGCTTGATACCTAGAGACATTTTTCGTTCTTCACGATCCATGGTTAATACTACTGCTTCAACCTCGTCACCAACATTCACAAAATCTTGAGCGCTACGCAAGTGCGTTGACCAAGACATTTCGCTCACGTGAATAAGCCCCTCAACACCTTCAGCAACTTCAATAAATGCACCGTAGTCTGCAATAACAACTACTTTACCTTTTACTTTATCACCAACTTTAAGTTCTTCACCTAAAGCATCCCAGGGATGAGCATTCAATTGCTTAAGGCCTAATTGAATACGAGTCTTGTCCTCATCGAAGTCAAGAATTACGACATTCAATTTTTGATCTAGCTCAACTATTTCATTTGGGTGGTTGATACGAGACCAAGAAAGATCTGTAATGTGAACCAACCCATCTACACCTCCAAGGTCAACAAATACACCATAAGAAGTTATGTTCTTCACAACACCTTCTAGTACTTGACCTTTTTCTAGTTGACCAATGATTTCTTTTTTCTGCTCTTCGATGTCTGCTTCGATAAGCGCTTTATGAGAAACAACTACATTTTTAAACTCGTGATTAATTTTTACAACTTTAAACTCCATTGTTTTTCCAACGTAAACATCGTAATCACGGATTGGTTTAACATCAATCTGAGATCCTGGCAAGAAAGCTTCAATACCAAATACATCTACAATCATCCCTCCTTTAGTTCTGCACTTCACAAAACCGTTTACAATTGTTGCTTCATCATGTGCAGCATTAACACGCTCCCAAGCTTTAATTGTTCTTGCTTTACGGTGAGAAAGAATTAATTGGCCAGTACTATCTTCACGTACGTCAATTAAAACCTCTACAGTATCCCCAACCTTAAGGTCTGGGTTATAGCGAAATTCGTTTAATGATACAACACCTTCAGATTTAGCATTGATATCGATAATAGCATCACGGTCTGTAAGAAATACAACTTTACCATCCACTACTTCATCATCTAAAGTATCTACGAAATTTTCAGTTACTAATTTTTCAAACTCTTCTAACTTACCGTCATCTACAGGATCAATTCCCTCTTCGTAGTTGTGCCAGTTAAAATCTGTTAAGAATTTTTCAGGATTACTTTCTTTAAGAGAAAGTTCAACCTTTGGTTTTTCCTCTTTGGGAGTCGCCGTTTCCTCAACAGCAACTTCTACCATTTCTTCAACCTTTTTAACTCTTACCTTAGCAGGTTTTTTTGCTGCAGCTGCTGGTTTCTTTGCCGCTGTTTCTTTTTTCGCTTTAGCAGCAGTTTTCTTTTCTGCTACAGCTTCTTCTTTTGCTTTATCAGCCATCTTGTTATTTGCGTCCTTAGAACCCTATTGTGGTTTAAAGAAATTCTTGAGGACGTTTTTGTATTCTATGGTGTTACTGGATTTTAATACAACCATTCCATAGAAGGGTTTTTATATTTTGTTCTTCATCCCTTTTTAATCCAGTCTAGTTGTTAAAAGGGGTGCAAAAATACTGTTTATCTTTCTACTTTCAAAGAATTTTTTAAAGAGATCAATAAAAATATCTTACCATTTGAAAGTTAGATCCTTGGATAATTTTGAAAATGTAAATTTGTATTCAAAAAACGGAAAAGTAATTAGTATATTTATAGTTCATTCTAGATATAAGTTTTTCGATGATAAAAACAACACTTCTTTGTCTTATTTTGCTAGTAACCACTTGTAATTCTCATAAAAAAATGCCAGAACAATCCGTTGATTCAATTGCGAAACTCCATGATATCTGGGCATTAAATTCGATTAATGGAGAAGAAATTAATAGAGCAGAGTTTGGTGGTCAAAAGAGAATTCCTGTTTTAGAAATATTTATTGAAGAAAAACGCATTGGCGGTAATGATAGTTGTAACGAACTCTTTGGAACTATTGAAAATATTGACAACAGTTCAATAAACTTCGTAGCGTTAGGTGGAACTAAGATGGCTTGCCCCGATATGAAGCTTGCGTACAAATATGGCAAGGCACTTGTCCAAACACGATCTTATAAAATTGAAAAGTTGCAGCTATATTTATATGATGAAAGCGGAAAAGAGCTTTTAAATTTTATCAAGGTAGATTAAATCCTTCTCGCAATCCTATCCTTTGCCAATTGCAGAATGGTATGAAATTGATCTTCTATATTCATTTCACTATTATCAATCTCAATAGCATCCAATGCTTTTCTTAGAGGTGAATCTTCTCTGGTGGTGTCAATATGATCACGTTCTTCCACATTTTTAAAGACTTCTTCAAAAGTTACCATATCTCCTCGTTGTTGTAGTTCTGTAAAACGGCGCATAGCACGCGTTTTCGAAGAGGCGGTCATAAATATTTTAAGTTCTGCGGAAGGAAATACAACGGTGCCAATATCACGACCGTCCATAACCACGCCTTTCCCTTCACCCATTTTCTGTTGCTGTTCAACAAGTTTTTTTCTTACTTCTGAAATAGTAGCAACGGGACTAACAAATTCTGAAACCTCCATCGAGCGAATTTGCTTCTCAATATTCTCATCATTTAGATAGATTTCGGCCTTTCCATCACTATTTTTCTTAAATTCAAGTGTAATTTTTGATAATTCCTCTACTAGTATATCCGAAGCAAAAGAAACTTCAGAAATAAAGCCTTTTCTTAAAGCAAATAAAGCAATAGCGCGATACATAGCTCCAGTATCAACATATACATATTCCAACCAATCTGCTAATTGCTTAGCAACTGTACTTTTACCTGTAGAAGAATAACCGTCGATTGCAATAGTAATTTTTGCCATTACTGAAGATTTATATTTACCCCAAAGTAACTCGAAGAAGCCGCTGTACTAAATTTGGAATAAGAATAGCTAAGTCGTAAATAATTAAATCTTACCGAAAACCCCGCACTAAGTCCCGCAAAAGCTCTTCTTTCAACTATTCGCAGTTCTTCCGCTCGTCTCAGGTTATACCCCAACCTAAGGTTGAAACCACTTTCCGGGAAAATCTCGATTCCAACAATCATATGTCGAAAAGCGTTGTCAATAAAGTTAATTTTTTCTTCTGTACTATTTCCCTCAAGATCTACCTCGCTGCGATTCGGGTTGGCAAAAGCGATATTCCAGCGTTGCATGTTTTCTAAAGTAAAATGCCAACGAATAGGTATATTTTGCAATGTTTGGGAAATTCCAAAAATCAGCTCAAAAGGTAATTTTTCAATCTGGGTCTCATAAGGTTTTATCTGAGTTCCTATATTTCTTGCAACACCTGAAACATGTAGATCCCAATCTTCGTAGATATACATGAGTCCTACATCTAAAGCCACACCATAGGAAGAATAGGATTCCAGTTTTGAAGAAATAATTTTAAAGTTACCCCCTACATGAAAATTAGTAAAAGCGATATTTCTAGCATGTCCAACAGACAATGCTACCTCACTCCCACTGAAGCTTTCAGTAGCAACTCCACTTTCATCAAATCCATCAAACTTTCCGTAATTGATATAATTAACCCCCATATGAAGTACTTGAGTACGTCTATCCCACAAATAAGCATAAGCGGCCGTTCCATAGTTTACATCACCAATATAATTAGTATAGTTAAGGGAAAACTGATTGTCCATCTCTGGATTGATGCTTGCAGGATTAAACAGACCTTGAGTGGGGTCGTAGTCGTAATTGGTGATCACTTTCCCTCCCAAAGCCGCCTGTCTTGGAGAATTTACAAGACTTAGGAATTGATAGGTAGACCGACCACCTACCTGTGCGAACGTAGTCGCGGTAAACATTAGAGAGGCCAATAAAATAAAAACCTTTTGGTTCATTGGGACGATATACCTTTTCCTGAAGTTAAAACGAATGCAAGTATAATTTATTTTTGGCGGAGTGAGAAATGATTGACTCCGAATATTTCAAGGAATAACCGCTCGTAGTAGAGGTATAATTATTCCTTGTATATTCAAAAGCTACAACTTCTTGGCATTCTTAACTTTATCCTTTGTTAAAGCCAAAGTCAACACATCACTCATTTCTTTAACATAATGAAACTTTAGGCCTTTTAAATATTCTGGTTTTATTTCATCTATGTCGCGTTTATTGTCTTCGCATAGCAATATTTCCTTGATTCTTGCTCGTTTTGCCGCTAATATTTTCTCTTTAATACCTCCCACTGGCAACACCTTCCCTCTCAATGTAATTTCACCAGTCATCGCGATACTTTTTTTCACTTTACGTTGTGTAAAAAGTGAAACAAGAGATGTAAGGATCGTAATACCTGCGCTCGGTCCATCTTTTGGAGTTGCCCCTTCGGGTACATGGATATGAACATTATAGTTTTCAAATACATTAGGATCTACTCCTAATATTTCCGCATTAGACTTAATATATTCCATCGCTATGGTTGCCGACTCTTTCATTACCTTTCCAAGGTTTCCAGTCATATTTAAAGCACCTTTCCCTTTAGAAAGCGTAGATTCTATAAATAAGATATCACCTCCCACACGTGTCCAGGCAAGACCTGTAACAACTCCTGCAACATCATTATTTTCATACTTATCTCGTTCTAATCTCGGCACACCTAATACGTCTAGCACAATATCATTAGTCACTTTTTTAGTATACTCCTCCTCCATAGCTATTTTCATAGCTGCATAACGCACCATTTTAGCGATTTGCTTTTCAAGACCACGCACACCGCTTTCACGCGTATATCCCTCAACTATCTTTTCTAATTGAGCCTTCCGAATTTGCAAATGTTCTTTAGTAAGTCCATGTTCTTTTAACTGCTTCGGAAGTAAATGACGTTTTGCTATTTCAACTTTTTCCTCAATGGTATACCCAGAAACGTTAATTATTTCCATTCGATCTCGAAGTGCTGGCTGAATGGTACTCAAACTATTTGAAGTAGCGATGAACATTACTTTAGACAAATCGAAACCTATCTCTAAAAAGTTATCGTAGAAAGAATTGTTCTGTTCAGGGTCCAATACTTCAAGCAATGCCGAAGATGGATCTCCTTGATTTCCTATAGAAAGCTTATCAATTTCATCTAAAACAAAAACGGGGTTACTAGTTTTTGCTTTTTTTAAACTTTTAATAATTCGGCCAGGCATTGCGCCAATATAAGTTTTACGATGTCCGCGAATCTCCGCTTCATCACTCAGTCCACCTAATGATATTCTTACATATTCTCTACCTAAAGCTTCGGCAACAGATTTCCCTAAAGAAGTCTTTCCAACTCCCGGAGGTCCATAAAGACAGATTATTGGTGACTTCATATCGTTCCTCAGCTTTAGTACGGCTAAATACTCAATGATACGCTTCTTTACGTCATCCAAACCAAAATGGTCGCGATCGAGAATAGTTCTGGCACGTTTTAGGTTGAATTTATCCTTGCTATATTCATTCCAAGGCAAATCCAAAAATAAGTCCAAATAGTTTCTTTGAATCCCAAATTCGGCGGCTTGCGGATTCATTCGTTGTAATTTACTTAATTCCTTGTCAAAATGTCGTTCCACATCTTCATTCCATTTCTTCTTTTTACCTCGAACTCGCATCTCTTGAATTTCTTCTTCCGAAGTTGAACCTCCTAATTCTTCTTGGATGGTCTTCATTTGTTGATGCAAAAAATACTCACGCTGCTGCTGGTTAATATCACTGTGAACCTTTGACTGAATATCATTTCTAAGCGAAAGCTTCTGTAACTCCAGATTCATATACCGAAGCGTCTCCAAAGCTCTATCTTTAAGATCGTTTATTTCTAATAGCACTTGTTTTTCTTTTACCGAAATATTCAAGTTTGAAGAGACAAAATTGATAAGGAAAGAATCACTCTTGATGTTCTTAATAGCGAAGGCGGCTTCAGAAGGAATGTTGGGGCTGTCTTTTATAATCTCCAAGGATAACTCTCTAATAGAGGCTATTATCTCCTTGAACTCTGGGCTGGACTTAGCAGGCTTGGCTTCAGCAACATCGTCAATAGTCGCTGTCATATAAGGATCTGTGGTAATGACCTCTGTAAGCCTAAAGCGCTTTGTTCCCTGTATAATAACCGTTGTGTTTCCATCAGGCATTTTAAGAACCCGGAGTATCTTTGCAACTGTACCCGTTGTATTTATATCTTCTATCCCAGGCTCCTCCTTACCCTCTTCCTTTTGTGAAACGACACCAATAATTTTATTTCCCTTATTAGTTTCATGAATCAGTTTAATCGATTTATCTCGACCCGCAGTTATGGGTATCACAACACCAGGAAATAAAACGGTATTTCGTAAAGGTAAAATAGGAAGTATCTCTGGGAGTACTTCCTTATCCATTGCATCTTCATCTTCGGCCGTCATTAAGGGAATGAATTCTGCATCATCTTTTAAATCCTGTAATGACAAACTGTCTATTGATGTAACTTTTGATTTAGCCATATATTCTATTGAGACAATGTGTCACAAAAAATACGACACGTTGTATGTTTTTTTTTAAATTTTCCTATTTTCTTTGTGAAAACGCCTCAGGTATAAGTGTTTCGTACGCATTCATATTTCTATAATTCAAGATTTATGCCACCTTTCCATGCCGCCCATATTGGTCAAATTTGCTTGTTTCAGCCGTTCTCAACGAATTTTTATAATGGTTATTTTAAAAAAACTTTATAACAAGTGTAACAATCCGACCCATCAAGTATCTTTATACCAAACAACCATTCTTTTTGACACTAACCAAGCAAAATATTGAATCGTTACTAATTCTTTGTAAAAAGGGCAATCAGTTAGCCCAATTGGAAGTATATAATCGCTATCAGAGTTCAATGTATAATGTTGCCGTTCGTATTGTAAAAGATACAGCAGAAGCAGAGGATATTATGCAAGAATCATTTCTAACCGCATTTAACAAATTACAAATGTTTAAAGGAGATGCTTCTTTTGGTTCTTGGTTAAAACGTATTGTTATCAATAACTCTATCACTCAATACAAAAAGTCTCAACGATATGTGGCGCTACCAGAATATGGACTTGAGGAAGAGGTCGAAGAATCATCATTTGATGGTATTTCGGAAGATGAATATACGAACACTAAGGCGGCACAGGTATTAAAGTGTATGGATAATTTACACGATAATTACCGACAGGCGTTGACTCTTCATTTAATTGAAGGGTATGATTATGAAGAAGTTTGTGAAATCCTTCAGATTAGTTATGCCAATTGTCGGACCCTTATTTCCAGAGCTAAAGAAAGTTTACGAAACAAATTAATTGTAACAACATGAAAGAGCAAAAAATAGATGAATTATTTGAGAAACTAGAAGGAAGCTTTGATGTACACGAAACTCCTACTGGACATCAAAAGCGTTTCTTAGACAGACTAAATGACGCTGAGAAGCCGACTCCAATAAAATTAGGGTGGTGGAAACCGCTTTCAATTGCGGCTTCGGTGGCAGTGTTGATAGCGGTTGGATTTATATTTTTGAAGTCAGATTCTGTCGAAACTGATTTGGCCAGTGTCTCTCCGGAAATGAAAGAAACGGAATCATTTTTTACCGAAACCATCAATAAAGAATTACAGACCCTTCAAAGTCTTAACAATCCTGAAGCCAAAGATTTGATTGATGACGCTCTTGAACAAATTGATGTTCTAGAAAAGCAATATGAGGGATTAAAGGTGGCCTTAGCTGAAAGCAGTAATGATAAGCGTGTGATCTACGCTATGATTTCCAACTTTCAAAACAGGATTGACCTCCTAGAACAAGTAATCGAAAAAATAGAAGAAATTAAAACACTTAAAGCCTATAGAAATGAAACTACAATTTAAAACACTTATACTCCTTTTAATGCTTCCAGCTTTAGCGGTCGCAAATCACAATAAATTTAAAGGAAAGCATACCAAAGAGAAAACCATAAAAAAAGAGTTTACCGTTAACCGTGACGCCGGCTTAAAAGTTGATAACAGTTATGGAAATGTAGATGTAATTACGTGGAGTGAGAATCGTACCGTAATTGAGGTGCAAATTAAGACCAATGGAAATAATGAGGAAAAAGTCAGGCAAAGACTAGAGGAGATTACAGTGGACTTTACGAGTAATCCGTCCTTGGTGACTGCAAAGACAATCTTTAATCAGAAAAAAGATTCCTGGAAATTCTGGAATCATGGTGCAAATGGGGTTAATATTGAGGTCAATTACACTATTAAACTACCTGTAACAAATTCTATTGATATTGATAACGATTATGGAGCTATTAGTATCGACAAATTAGATGGAAATGCCAAAATTAATTGTGATTATGGACAATTACATATTGGGGAATTACGGGCAGATAACAACTATCTTTCTTTTGATTATACAAGTAAATCCACAATAGCCTATATGAAGAGCGGAAAAATTAGTGCAGATTATTCTTATTTTACACTTGAAAAAGGTGGAGATATTGAACTAAGTGCGGATTATACCAAATCTGAATTAATCGAAGTCAATGATGTAAATTATAACTGTGACTACGGGAAGGTCATTATTGGCAAAGCAAATGATATTGAAGGGCGTGGCGACTATGTCACAAACAGAATAGGGGCCGTTACTGGTTCGTTAAGTTTAAATACAGACTATGGGTCCATTAAAGTTGAGCGCCTTACAAGTAGTGCAAAAGACGTGACTATCGATGGGAACTATACAGGAATAAAACTTGGATTTGAAAGTGGTTACAGTTTCGATTTTTACCTAGACCTTTCATATGCTAGCTTTAATGGAGAAGAAAACGTTACTGTAACAAAAACCCATAAACAAAGCAGTCATAAAGAATATTCTGGATACCACGGTGAAAAAGGTTCTGGAAACTTGATTAAAATTAGCTCCTATTATGGAGGGGTAACTTTTATAAAATACTAAAGATAATTAACCATCAGAATGTTTGTAATAACTTCTGAAAAAAACAAAAAAAATGAATACTATAGTAAAACTTACATTAACCATTACAATATTTGTTTTGGGAGTTTCTGAAAGTAATGCCCAATGGGGACATAAAGTAGTGGGGAATGGTAATATAACCACAAAAACCGTAAGTACACAGTCTTATGACGCCGTTAAGGCAGTTGGCTTTATGGATGTTCATCTGGAAAAAGGTAGTGAAGGAAATATTACCGTAAAAGCAGATGATAACTTACACGAATACCTCATAATTGAAGTAAAGGATGATGTCCTAGTAGTACGCGTTAAGAAAAATGTGAATATAAAAACTAAAAAAGGAATTCTTGTTACCGTACCATTTCAAGATATTTCAAAGGTATCTCTTGTTGGGTCTGGAGATGTTGATTCTAGAGACACCATAAGTAGCGAAGATTTTGCAGTTTCTGTTACGGGGTCGGGAGATGTGATTCTTGACGTAGAAGGAAACGCCGTTGACGCTAAAGTAACAGGATCTGGCGATATGACTTTATCAGGAAGTGTAAATAATTTAGAGGTAAAAGTGAGCGGTAGTGGGAATTTTATGGGAGGTAGCCTAAAGGCAAATAACACACAGGCCTATGTTTCTGGATCTGGGGATGTAGAGGTAAATGCTTCCAAAAGTTTGAAAGCAAGAGTTAATGGTTCTGGAGATATTGAATACTCAGGAAGCCCAGAAACTAGCGACACTAAAGTATTGGGATCGGGTTCTATTTCATCAAATTAATTATTCTAGTTTAAATAAAAAAAGCTTTCTCCAGTCGTGGAGAAGGCTTTTTTATTTAGCCACAATGGCTAATATAGCTGAATTAAAAAGGTTCCATTTGTAATATTATACTCCAAAGGGTTTTGTTCAAAGACATCGGTTACCAAAAACTCGAAGATTCCTTCAATCTCACTAGTTAAAATATTATTTCGAATGATAGTTAAAGTCCCAGAACTTGACCTAAGAGATGTAACAACGTCTTCTTCGGGGCTATATAATCCAACTTTCTCATTACCAGTAATAAGGTTCGGACTCATATTATAAGACCCCACTTCAATATTTATTGGCACTATTAGATCAATCTTACTTAAATCGGGTGCTGTTGTTGTAATAGCAACAACATCTACTCCAAGATTAGTAGTTTGGGGCAAGGAAACGGAGTTTGATTCATAAACAATTCCATCAACTTCTGCCGATAAATAATTACTCGAACTAGGAAATTCAAAACTTAGTCTTAATAATCCATTTGTTACTTCTACAATTGTAGGATCATTTCCAAAAGGATCAATTCCCGTAAACCAGAAACTTGCGTCTATTAGGCCGAGGACCTTGTCAAATTCAGTTATAGCAATCGAACCTGGGCTTGCTGTTAAGGCTTCGGATCCACTATTGTCATTATAAACGGCTGTAAGTTTTGTTCCATCCGAAATGGATTCAAAAGCGAAAGTACCTTCTTCTAGTTCGAGAGGAGTGTCAATCCGTAAAACTTGTCCAGAGATTGTAATTGCCTCAATATTTATAACTTCATATTCATTAATACCAATAACTGTAGCTCCGGCAATCACGGAGTTTTCCAAAAATTCCTCTCCATCGACTTCAGCATAAAATTCGGTAAAATAAAATGGTTGGCCGGATTCCTCTTTAGGTTCAATAGTAACTTCATTAAAATATCCACAATCTATTTCTACAGATTCGATTACAGGGGCTCCATTTTCGTTAAAAATAATCTCTCCAGTGTCTGGATCTTTCTTTGATCGACTGGCAACAAAACTAAAGTTACCAGAGATAGTGTTTTCTTCAAAATCTAGCGCGGTTACCTCCATAATCAACAAAAGTAGAGTATCCTTCATTGAAGAATGCATCGGTACCGGGTTGAGCATAGATTCCATAGCTAATTAAACCAACATGATTATTTCCAGAGAAGACCAATCCCCCTTCATTTGGAGTTGTCAAGTCAAATAGGCCAATCTCTGGATAATTGACCCCTAAATATATGATCCCATATTCATCATGTTGTGCGTAAATATTCATATGGTAGAAACCATTTTGATGGACAACTATTTCGGCCTTTGTATTGACTAAGTTTCCTCGAAAGTCTATCTCCAAGGTCTAGAGTGTCCACCAAAATGGCTCTCACCTCTCCAATCTCCGCCATATCTTGACAAGAGAGCGTATCTTGAAACGTACCTTCAATAAGTTCGTCATCGCAGCTACTACACAGACAGACAAAAAGTAGAGCAACAACCCACGCAAGGGGTTCTAATTTTTTCATAACATACTTCATTTGAACCTGAATTAAAAATACCGATTTTGCAGATTTAAGGAATTCGAACTAAAAACCTACCGTTTGTAATAGAATATTGGTCTGGATTCTGTCCGAAGATATCTTCAGCTTCAAACTCAAAAGTTCCTTCGATCTCACCGGTTGTTCTATCATAACTTAAAATAGTCAACGTCCCAGAAGTTGACCGGAATCCTGTGGACCCTAATTCCGGGCCATAAATTCCAATTTTCTCATTTCCCGTGAGAATATTAGAAGTCATATTATAAGATCCAACCTCTACAGTTTTAGGGAATATTAAATCTAGACTATTGTTTGGACCAAAAGAAGAAATTGTAACTACATTGACCCCTAGTGTATTTGAAACTGTTTCGATATATTACCCAATCCTTCATAATCAATGCCGTCCACACTCGCTATCAAATACTCTGCAAGTCCAGTTCCTACAAAAAACTCAGCATAAACTCACCATTTGTAACCTCAACCGTAGTCGAGTCATTTTCAAACGGATCTGTACCAGTAAACGAGAATGTTCCTTCCAAATAGCCTAGCACTTGATCGAATTCAACGATGGTAATACTACCGGGATTCGCGGTTAGGGATTCGGCGCCATTATTATTGTTAAAAATAGCCGTCAAGGCTGAACCATCAGAAATTGGTTCAAAATCAAAAGTACCTATTCCTTGATCTATAGGGATATCAATTCTAATTAGTTTACCTGTATTGGAAGTCGCATTAATATTAATTACTTGAATCCCACTAGCGAAAGTTTTTCCCACACGAACCGAAGTATCCATAAATTCCATCCCATTCACATCTGCTGAAAACAAGTTAAAAAAAGCTGGTTCGTTTCCTCCACCACCATCTCCAAATGGAATTTCATTTATCAAACCACAGGAAATCTCCAATGATTCGATAATTGTATTTCCATTTTCATCTAACACTAATTCCAGTGTTTCTCGATCCCTCTTTAATCGTTTACCACTAAAGCCAAACGTTCCAGAAACAAAATTCTCTTCAAAATTTAAGGCGGTTATTTCAAATTCACCTGAACCGCCATTTTCTATAAAAGTCACATATGGACTCTCAGCCCCTCCAAGACCATTAGGTGAATAAAGGCAAAATTTGTTAAAGCCTCATGATGATTAAATGTCGATGCAAAACCATATTCGTTGGGAGTTTCTAAATTAAAAACACCAATTTCTGGGGTATTAATATTTATAAATAATTGTCCATTCTCTTCACTTGTTGCATCAATGAATAAATGATAAAAACCGTTCGCATGAATAACTAAACGAACATTTGTTTCTACAAGTTCGACTTTAAAATCTAAGATGTCTATTGTAGCCTTCAGTGCTCTAACCTCCACCCCTTCAACACACACGTCCGTTTCTTGTATAAAGGTACCTTCTATGATTTCATCATCACAGCTACTAAATAGACATATAAGAAATAGCCCCGCAGCCCAGAATATGAGACTTATTTTTTTCATAATACAATTTTCTTTTTCAGCAAAGCATTCAGTAATCTAATTGTCTAGCTTAACGACTTTACAACATAGATAAAAAATGCTTCAGAAAGGATAGCGAAAAAAACATAGAAAACCCGAGATTGAAATAAAATATTTAAGAGGTCATAGTATCGATTAATCCGGAATTACAACAGAAAACAGGCCACTAGTAACCGAATATTCATTTGGATTTTGCCCAAAAATATCAGTGGCTTCAAATTCAAAAGTTCCTTCAATTTCACCTGTCATCGTATTATAACTTGTAACAGTCAATGTTCCAGTATTTGAACGTAGAGAAGTTACAATACCATCGTCTGGACTATATAGTCCAACTTTTTCATCTCCTATTACTACGTTAGGAACCATATCATAAGAGCCTACTTCAATACTTTTAGGGAATATCAATTCAAGCGATTGATTATCTTCAGTCAGTGTAGAAATAGTAATTACATTAACGCCAAGGAATTCGGATTTAGCAACGATTATTGAATTCGGTTCATACGCTACTCCATCCACTGTTGCTTCAAACGTATCAGCTGGTCCTGCGCCTGGGTCAAAACTTAACTTAAATTCCCCTTCGGTCACTTCCACTACTCTTGGGTCAATTCCAAAAGGATCTGTTCCAGTAAATGAAAAAGTAGCCTCCACTACTCCGTTTACAACGTCAAAGTTGGATATAGTAATCGTTCCTGGGTTCGCTGTTAAACTTTCCGAACCATTGTTATTATTATAAAGAGCGGTTAACTTAGAACCATCAGAAATAGGTTCAAAAGGAAACGTCCCTTCGCCCAAATCCTTCGGAATATCAATTCGAAGAAGTTTCCCTGAAATTGAAATTGCTTTTATATATAATATGGCAGAGCCATTGGCCGTAACTCTTTCCACTGTAACTGTATTTTCCATAAATTCATTACTATTTACTTCGGCGTAAAAATCATTAAACACAGGGCCAGTCGTTTCGCCGGACAGCAAAAATGTATATGGAACGGAATTAAAATTACCACAAGAGACTTCAATTGTCTCCATTATGGAGTTCCCGCTTCCATCCAAAATAACCTCTCCACTTACAGGATCTACTTGAAGCCTATTGCCTATAAAACTGAAGGTTCCGGAAACCAATTGATTAACCAAATCTAATTCCGTTATTTTAACTTGACCAGAACCTCCTTGGTCGGCATAGGAAACGTATGAACGTTCAATCTGCCCTCCTGATCCTGATCCCGAGGGATTATATAGTCCGAAACTCTCCAGTAATTCATGGTTATTTGCGTTGTCAACAAACCCATGTTCATTTGAAGTACCTAAATCAAAAACTCCAACTTCTGGGTTTGTAATATCCATGGATATTATGCCGTCATTATCATCTAATGCTCCTATATATAAATGTTGAAAACCATTTTCATGTGTAATCATAAACCCTCCGTTAAGGCTATAGGTATCATCTGTAGATTCTAAAATTTCTACATTAAAATCTATCAACTCGTCTATATTGGCCCGCATTTTACTTGGTTCTGCCGAATCGAAACAAGTTTCCTGACTAAACTGTCCAGTTAAAAGTTCATCATCACAGGCGATACATTGCAGAATAAAAAATGCCAGTAGACCCCATCGCATTGATTTTAGTTTCTTCATAACGAAGTTTTTTTCTTTTTCAATAACAAAGCTAAGTAAAAAAATAGCATCTAAATTAACTTTAGATGCTACCTCTATTCTTAATATCTTATAACTGCCAATTGGCAGTATATTAGTTATTCCTACGGAAGTGTAATTACAAATGACCCATTCGCAATCGCAAATTCTGTTGGATCCGTTCCAGTAGCATCTTTCGCGGTGAACATAAATGTTCCCTCAATTTCACCTGTAGTTGTATCGTAGCTAGTAATTGTAAGCGTTCCTGGATCCGATCCATAGATAGTCATTCCACTAACAGTATCTGGGTTATATCGTCCAATTTTTTCGGAACCATCAACCGCTAAAGCACTCATGTCGTATGAGCCAATCATTATATCTTTTGGAAACACCAGCAATATGTTTTGGTTGTCACCTGTACTTGCATTGACATTAACTATCTCTGTGCTGTTGAATAACGTAAGTTGCACGTCTACAGAGGTTGGCTCATATAGCACCCCACCTACTTCAGCAGTAAATGGACTAGGTCCACTTCCTGGTATGCCTTCAAAATTAACTGTAAAACTTCCTTCTGTTACTTCCACCAATGTTGGATCACCTCCAAGAGGATCTGAACCAGTGAAATTAAAAGTACCTATTACTAATCCTTCCTCTGTGTCAAATTCGGTAATTGTAATTGTTCCAGGATTTGAGGTCAAATTTTCACCTCCGGTATTCGAATTATAGAGTGAAATTAACTTTGTCCCATCAGAAATTGATTCCATTGGAAACGTACCTTCTCCTAAGAAAAGAGGTAAATCTATACGTATTCTAGCATTTGAAGAAGTTGTAGCTATAATATTAACCATCTTTTCTGCACCAACATCTACTACGGTAGCTTCAATCATATTATCCGGAAACTCAACACCATCGACCAAAGCATAAAACTCATCAACAGAGCCTCCGCCTCCGCCTCCGCCGCCTCCGCCGCCTCCGCCGCCTCCGCCACCACCGCCTCCGGTGTCGTCAATCATATAAGGTATAGCGTTAAAAACACCTGGGGTAATAGTAACTGTCTCAATAACAGGGTCTCCATTTCCGTCTAAAACCGGATCACCATTGGCATCCAATTGTGCTCTTTTACCAATAATACTAAAGGTTCCAGTAATTGTAAGATCTGTGGTATTTAATTCGGCAATTGTCAATTGTCCCGAACCACCAACAACACTAGCAGTAGTGTAAGGTTCTGTAGCTCCAACTTGATAAGTACCTGAATTTTGGGTATTACTTCCAGAGATCAAGTTAAAAACCTCTGCTTCCACTACATCTTCAGCTATTAATGTAATATTCTCGCTTGTCAAAACGTTAGTTCCAGTAATTACCAACACGTTATCTGTAGTTAAGGTAGCTTCAGCTACACTGGCGATAAATTCTACACCATCAATCTGAGCCTTAAATTGCCCTTCTTCTGCGGTGGTTGGATCTCCTTGGATGGGAAACCCTCCATTACCCAATACAGGCTCGTTATTACAAGCTGTAAATTGGAATACTAATAGGGCAATTAGCATCCCACCTAAAAGTTGAATTTTCTTCATAAGTAGCCGTTTTCTTTTCTAATAACGCAAACATAAAGAAAAATTGTCTATTAAGTCATATTTCTTGGTACTCTGAACAATAAAACTACACCTATTATAAAAAACAGTACAAAAAATAGAATGGCATATCTAATACTTCCGGTTACCTGCGCTACATATCCATAACTAAGCATTCCAATTACAATTCCAATTTTTTCTGAAACATCGTAAAAACTAAAGTAGGAAGCCGTATCTATTGCGTTTTCAGGAATTAACTTAGAATATGTAGATCTTGAAAGTGATTGAATCCCCCCCATTATTAAACCAACAAAGGCGGCGGTTATGTAAAATTGATTTGGACTCGTAATCGTATAAGCATACACACAGATGCAAATCCATATCAGATTTAATACTATAAGCGTTTGTATATTACCAAACTTTGCTGAAGCTCTAGAGGTAAGGAAAGCGCCCAAAACAGCCACCAATTGAATAAGTAAAATACTAAAGATCAATCCAGTTGTTGCATCTGTATCGCCCCATTCCAACTCTTCAATACCAAAATATGTAGCGACCAACATTATTGTCTGAACGGCCATACTATAAACAAAAAAAGCACCCAGATACCTTCTTAACGAAAGATTATTTTTAACGGCTATCCAAATCTTCTTTAATTCCCTAAAACCATTGAAAAACAACTTTCGGGTGAATTTCTCTTTTTTATTTCCCTTCGGCAGGTAATAGTAGGTGTATTGACTAAATCCAATCCACCAAATACCGGTTAAAACAAACGAAAGACGCGTGGGAAATCCTTCATCCTCAAATCCGAAGGTTTCATACATAAGTATCATTGCTAAACAAATAAGAAGCAAAAGAACACTTCCAATATATCCTAAGGAATAGCCCTTCGCACTTATTTTATCCTGTTGATCCTTAAACGCTATATCGGGTAAATAAGAATTATAGAACACCAAACTCGCCCAAAATCCAATAAGTGCTAAAAAATAACAAAGCAAACCGAACCAAAGAAACTCCATACTGAACCAAAAAAGACCAATACAGGAAAACGCCCCTAGATAGCAGAAAAATTTCAAGAAAACTTTCTTATTTCCCACATAATCGGCAATACCGCTTAGAAGAGGACTTAGTATTGAAACAACTAAGAAGGCGGCTGCCGTAACAAAACTAATTAAAGTATCGTTATTAAAATCAAACCCTAGAAACTGAACCGTGTCATTTATGATCTTTCCATTATCATCCTTGACCAATGTCAAGGCTCCATAAAATATTGGAAATACTGCAGAAGCAATAACCAAACTATACACTGAATTTGCCCAATCATAAAATGCCCAAGCATTAAGTAATTTTTTACTCCCTTTTGGTAAGTTATCCACCATTGTTATAGTATTATGTCAAAGTTTTAAACTAAAAAATCCCACCGCTAAGTGGGATTCTAAAGTACTAAAATTATATGAATATTATTTCTTTTTAAAGCTGGTTACTCCAAACCTCCTTGCCTCCGCCCTTGCCTCTGGAGCCCACATAGTGATATTATTAATTCTAGTCTCATTTGACGGGTGCGTGCTTAAAAATTCTGGCGGAGCTCCACCACCCGCTTGCGCCATACGTTGCCATAACTCAGCACCTACAATAGGGTCATAACCAGCAATTGCCATTAGTGTAAGACCTATTCGGTCAGATTCAGTTTCGTGACCTCTACTAAAAGGTAACATAACACCTACGGTACTACCAATACCATATGCCTGGTTAAATATCTCTTGATTTTTTGGGTCTCTACTCAGGGCTATATTCCCAGCAACAGCACCAATTGCCTGTAATTGACCAGCACTCATACGTTGCTGTCCGTGATTTGCAAGAGCGTGTGCAACCTCGTGTCCCATAATAGCCGCAACTCCAGCTTCTCCAGCAGCGATTGGAAGAATTCCAGTATAGAAAACAATCTTACCTCCTGGCATGCACCATGCATTAACAGCAGGATCCTCTACAAGGTTGTACTCCCAACGATAGTCTTTTAGATAACCAGCATATCCATTTGCTGTTAAATACCGTTCGGCAGCCGTAGATATTTTCTGCCCTACATTTTGTATCATTCGGGCATCTGAGGTGCCTTTAATTACATTGTTTTCAGTTAAAAACTGATCATATTGTTGAAATGCCATTGGTAAAATTTGTGAATTTGGCACCAATGCCAGTGTCTGCTTTCCAGTAAATGGATTGGTCGTACAGGCTACAACCATTACAATTACTGAAAGAATAGTGAGGGTCTTTTTGAATTTCATTTTGATTCAATTTTAATTACATTATAAAAGTAGACATATATCTGCGGTTTTCAATAAAATATATAAAAAACCAATTTCATAAGGACTATTTTCGCTGAGAAGTGCAAAAATAACGCCAAAATTTATTTGCCAGTTGCGTGACTCAAAACTGGAATGACTTTTGATAATAACTTGAAAAAACAATTATGAAACAGATCCTTTTATTTTTAGCATTAACTTCTACTGTATTATTTTCATCTTGTGAAGGAGACCAAGGACCTCCAGGGCAGGATGGGATAAATATACTAGGGCAGGTATTTGAAACGAGCGTGAATTTTCAATACGATGCTCCGTCTGGTGTATTTGTTTCTCCATTTACCTCTTTTCCTGTAGACGTTTTTGAGAGTGACGTGATATTAGCCTACCGTTTTGAAGGGCAGGAAATAGTTAACGGAGAAGCCGTTGATATTTGGAATCCTTTACCAAGAAGCATATTTTATCAAGATGGAACTGGAGACCTTTTCGAGTTTAGTTTCAATAACACATTTTTCGATATTCAATTTGTAATAGATGGTAATTTTGATCTTTCGACATTGAATGATCCTAATTTTTTAAATAATCAAACCTTTCGCGTTGCAATTGTTCCTGCCGAGTTTGCCTCTTCTAATTTGACTATGGAAGATTTACTGCAAGGTTTACAAATTAATCCGACTGAAATTGAAACCATTGATTAAATTATGAAAAACATCAGTCTCTTACTTCTATTTTCGATACTGTTTAGTTGCAACTCTTCAGCACAAGACAAAAAGACTACCAAAGAGTTTAAAGTTGTGAAAACAGAAGCCGAATGGCAAGTACAGCTTAGCGAAACTCAGTATTACGTATTGCGAGAGGCAGGCACAGAAAGCCCATTTACAAGTCCGTTAGATAAGACTTATAAAGCTGGCACTTATGTGTGTGCAGCTTGTGAAACTCCTTTATTTGAAAGCAGACATAAGTTTGATAGCGGTACTGGATGGCCTAGTTTTGACAAAGAAGTTAAAGGTAATGTTGATTTTGATGTAGATTACATCCTGGGTTATGCACGTACAGAAGAGCATTGCGCTACTTGTGGCGGACATTTAGGGCATGTTTTTAACGATGGCCCTCAAGAGACTACAGGAAAAAGGCATTGCATCAACGGTGCTGCGTTAACCTTTATACCGAAGGGAAGTAGTAAATAAACACTCCTATTAATTAAACTTTCTAGATATTTTTTTGTCATACTATCAAACCATTAAAAATTTATAGTGATGAAAAAGTATCTTTTCTTTTTAGTATTTCCAATCGTATTATTTTCCTCTTGTGCTACAAGAATAGTAACCCCGGAGCCTTCGACAAAAGTGGTAGTTGTTAAAAAAACTCCCAAGAAATATAGAACCGTAAGAATGAACGGCAATCGTTATTATTTTTGGAATGGTAAATACCATCGAAAAACAAGACATGGATATGTAGTGGTGAAACTCTAAACACTTTTGGAAGAATTGAACCCTAATGATAAAATGAAATTTTGCCTCTGATTTTTGAACCTTTTTTATTTCGTTACACATACATTTTGTAATTTCGTTGCTTTATTTATAAAGACATAATTCTGCGAAATGAGTAAATACGATGTTATAGTTTTAGGAAGTGGCCCGGGAGGTTATGTAACTGCCATTAGAGCTTCACAGTTGGGTCTTAAGACCGCTATTATAGAAAAAGAAAGCTTAGGAGGCGTTTGCCTTAATTGGGGATGTATCCCAACAAAAGCTTTACTGAAAAGCGCACAGGTTTTTGATTATTTAAAACATGCTGAAGATTATGGTTTAACGGTTAAAGATGTGGACAAAGATTTTGATAAAGTTGTGGCACGAAGTCGCGGAGTTGCTGATGGAATGAGTAAGGGTGTTCAATTCTTACTAAAGAAAAATAAAATCGATGTAATTAATGGCTTCGGAAAGTTGAAAACTGGAAAGAAAGTTGATGTCGATGGAAAAGAATATTCAGCAGATCATATCATAATAGCAACAGGCGCGCGTTCCCGTGAATTGCCGAACCTTCCACAGGATGGTAAGAAAGTAATTGGGTACCGTGAGGCTTTGACATTAGCTAACCAACCTAAAAGTATGATTGTGGTTGGAAGTGGTGCCATTGGAGTTGAATTTGCTCATTTTTATAACGCGATGGGAACCAATGTAACTATTGTTGAATTTTTACCAAATCTAGTTCCATTAGAGGATGAAGAAGTCTCAAAACAATTTGAACGTTCATTCAAAAAAGCAGGAATAAAGGTGATGACGAGCTCTTCTGTAGAAACGGTGGATACCTCTGGAAAAACGGTTAAAGCAACTGTTAAAACTAAAAAAGGAGAAGAAGTGATTGAGGCAGATATAGTTCTTTCTGCGGTTGGAATCGCATCAAATCTAGAGAACATTGGATTGGAAGATGTTGGAATTGTTATCGACAAAAATAAAATAATGGTGAATGATTGGTACCAAACAAATATTCCGGGTTACTATGCCATTGGAGATGTTGTTCCTGGTCCTGCACTGGCACACGTTGCTTCAGCTGAAGGAATCACCTGTGTTGAAAAAATTGCAGGAATACAGGTAGAGGCAATTGACTACGGAAACATTCCTGGCTGTACATATGCCACTCCAGAAATTGCAAGTGTTGGTATGACCGAAAAACAAGCAAAGGAAGCTGGATATGACCTTAAAGTTGGAAAATTTCCCTTCTCGGCGAGTGGAAAAGCAAGTGCAGCAGGAACCAAAGACGGTTTTGTAAAAGTGATATTTGATGCCAAATACGGTGAATGGTTAGGTTGTCATATGATTGGCGCGGGAGTTACAGATATGATTGCGGAAGCCGTTCTTGGCAGAAAATTAGAAACTACTGGACACGAAGTATTAAAAGCGATTCATCCACATCCAACAATGAGTGAAGCGGTAATGGAAGCTGTGGCCGATGCCTATGATGAAGTGATTCATCTATAAACAAAGAGAATATTATTAGTTTGAAACGCCTTGAGAAAATTGGGGCGTTTTTTTATTCAGAAATTAGAAAACTTTTTAGGGCTAACTCATAACCTTGAAGACCAAACCCTAAGATTATTCCTTTTGCACTTGGAGAGATAAAAGAATGGTGTCTAAACTCCTCTCGAGCGAATGTATTAGAAATATGAACTTCAACAACAGGAGTGCTAATCGCCTTAACGACATCCCCTATTCCAATTGAAGTATGCGTATAAGCGGCGGCATTAAGAATAATGCCATCGTAAGAATATCCAACTTCTTGAAGTTTATCAATAATTTCTCCTTCAATATTAGATTGAAATTGAGAAAGTGAAATGGATTCATTTTTCTTTTGAAGTCGTGTAAAAAACTCTACGAAAGACGCGTCACCGTATATATCATTTTCACGCTTACCGAGTAAGTTTAAATTGGGTCCGTTGATGATGATAATTTTCATTCGATAAAGATATAAAATAAAAAAGCGGAAGATATACTTCCGCTCTTAAATAAAACTATCAAATATTAAAACGTATATCCTGCGGATACTTGGAATATATTATTCTGGTTTTTATATTGAACCGAAGAGTTAAGAATGTCTTCATTAATATTACTCACCCCTTTTTGATAACGCAGACTTCCAAAAAGACCCATTGGTAATCGATATGATGCGCCAACTCCAACACCTATATCAACACTCTTAAAGCGCTCTTTATCTTCTTCAACAACATCTGCTAATCCATCATCTGCATTCACTAAGATACCTATAACTGGCCCGAGTTCTGCACTTAGTCCGGCTATGATGTGGTACTTTCCTAGGATTGGAACATTTACATAATCTAATTTTAGATTGTCACCTCCTGAGGTAAAGACACCACTAAACTTACTTCCTTGCGAAGAATATAGCACCTCTGGTTGTACTGAAAGTTTATCCGTTATTGGAACTTCAACAAGTACTCCAATGTGAAAACTGGTTCTAGAATCCAATCTGGCTAACCCTAATTGTCTCCCCCTAAAAAGGCTAAGTTAAGACCCCCTTTTACACCAAATCGCACCTCTCCCTGTGCAAACGAAGTTGAAACAGTCAAAGCTGTTACAGCAACAAATAATAATACTTTTTTCATAATGTAAGTGTTTAGTTAATAGCGTAAAACTACTAAAATTAACCTAACATTAAGAATAGGGTTTTTCACTAATTTACTAAGAACAATTTAACATGTTGATTATCAACAACAACGAAAACCTATTCCGGTTGCATGAATGAATCTTTTTGCTCCAATCGGTTTCAAACTACAGAAAAGAATAACCTAGTGCCAGTGAAAATACACTATTCTTCCCTTTTCCTTGGCTAAACGTATTGCTCAATCCAAAATTAAAACGACCGTCCAATCGCAACCCTAAAGCAAGATCGTATCCTACGCCAACAACTCCCGTAAGGTCAAATGATTCTGCCTCAGCAACATTATTAAAAACTTTGGAAACATTATCATCCACGACAAAACCGAACTGTGGACCAGCTTGTAAATTAAACCCTTGAAAAAGGTAGTATTTTATAATAACGGGAACATTCACATAATTTAGATCAATTTTACCCACATCAAATTCAGCACCTTGCTGAGAATAAAGTAGTTCAGGTTGTATAGCCAGTTTATCATTAAATTTCACAGCGGCAAAGATCCCTCCTAGAAATCCAGTTTTATTCGAAACGTTCGATGCGTCTGAAAAATTAGAAAAATTTGCGCCCACCTTTACTCCAAAATCTAGGCCCTGAGCAAAACTGAAAGCACTTAATAGAACTGTAAATACTAAAATAATTAACTTTTTCATATCGAATTCTGTTTGTTATTAATCTCATCAAATATAACCAAAACGTAAAAAGATTATTACTTATTCTGCGGTTAGTTTTTATTTCAAATCTATTTAACTAATATAGCAGTATGCAATGGAAACAGGCTATTATAGATTATCAAAACTACCTTAGGATAGAACGTGGGCTTTCCCAAAATTCTGTTGCGAGTTATACCTTGGATATTCAAAAACTGGTGAATTGGTTGGATCATAACTCCATAGTCATTTCTCCAATTTCCATTTCTGAAGAAAACCTTCAGCAATTTATCTACCACATTGCTAAAGAGGTAAACCCGAGGTCTCAAAGCAGAGTTATTTCAGGCCTACGAGGATTTTTTAGCTACCTTATTTTTGAAGAATACCGAAAGACAAACCCAATGGAACTGATTGAAAGTCCGAGAATGGGTAGAAAACTACCAGATACTCTTTCCATCGAAGAAATAGACAAGCTAATTTCTACCATTGACTTAAGTACCCCACAAGGAGAACGAAATCGCGCGATCCTGGAGACATTATACGGTTGTGGACTTAGGGTTTCAGAGTTAATAAATTTAAAAATTTCGGATTTATTCTTTGAGGAAGGGTTTCTTAAAGTAACTGGTAAAGGAGATAAACAGCGCTTTGTACCCATTAGCGGCACGACAATTAGGTATATTAATTTGTACAAAAAAGAGATTAGGGTACACCAAAAAATAGATCCTAACGCTAGGGATACATTATATCTAAACCGAAGAGGAAAAGGGTTGACCCGAGCGATGATTTTTACCATTATAAAACAACTGGCTGAGAAGGCAGGCATTCAGAAAACAATAAGTCCACATACTTTTAGACATTCTTTTGCAACACATTTATTAGAGAATGGGGCGGATTTAAGAGCCATACAACAGATGTTGGGGCATGAAAGCATCACAACGACCGAAATTTATACACACATAGACAAAACTCATCTTACGGAGGTAATCAATAATTTTCACCCAAGAAAATAATCGTGCCGTATTGTATTTAAAACAAAAGATCAACAAATCTCGTTGTGGATCTTTTGTATTTGATAGTATTGGTTAAACTACTTAGCTATATTAACTGCTCTAGTTTCTCGAATTACTGTAACTTTTACCTGCCCCGGATAGGTCATATCCGTTTGTATTTTTTGAGAAATTTCAAATGACAATTGCGCTGCTTTTTCGTCAGTGACTTTTTCACTCTCTACCATTACACGTAATTCACGTCCTGCTTGTATTGCATAGGCTTTATTTACACCATTAAAACCAAAGGCTATGTCTTCAAGGTCCTTTAATCGTTGGATATAAGAATCCAATACCTGCCTTCTTGCTCCAGGTCTTGCTCCACTAATAGCATCACAAACTTGCACAATAGGAGATAATAAACTAGTCATTTCAATTTCGTCATGATGGGCACCAATGGCATTACACACCTCTGGTTTCTCACCATATTTTTCTGCCCATTGCATTCCTAGAATAGCATGAGGAACTTCTGTTTCTGTTTCTGGGACTTTACCGATATCGTGTAAAAGTCCAGCTCGCTTAGCCAATTTCGGATTTATACCTAATTCCGAAGCCATAACACCACATAGCTTTGCAACTTCTCTAGAGTGTTGTAAAAGATTCTGTCCATAGGAAGACCTATATTTCATTCGTCCTACGGCCTTAATAAGTTCTGGCTGTAAGCCGTGAATACCTAGATCGATAATTGTTCTCTTTCCTACCTCAATAATTTCTTCTTCAATTTGTTTAGTGGTCTTTCTAACAATCTCCTCAATACGTGCTGGGTGAATTCGTCCGTCTGTAACTAACTTATGCAATGAAAGTCGAGCAACCTCTCTACGCACAGAATCAAAACAAGATAATATAATGGCATCTGGAGTATCATCTACAATAATCTCAACTCCGGTAGCGGCTTCAATTGCTCGAATATTTCGACCTTCTCGACCAATAATACGTCCCTTTACGTCATCGCTTTCAAGATTAAACACGGACACGCAGTTCTCAACAGCTTCTTCAGTCCCAATTCGCTGTATGGTAGTAACAATAATCTTTTTGGCCTCTTGTTGAGCCGTCATTTTTGCCTCTTCTACAGAATTTTGAATAAAAGCCATAGCGCTTGACTTAGCTTCCTCCTTAAGGTTCTCCATAAGTTGGGCCTTAGCATCATCTGCCGAAAGACTTGAAATAACTTCTAATTGCTCTATCTGACTTCTATGCATTTTGTCCAACTCATTCTGTTTCTTTTCTAAAAAAGAAAGTTTGTCATTGTAACTCTTATGCTTTGACTCCAAATCTGTATTCAGTTTTTTAGACTTGGCGAGCTCACTTGAAATTTGAGATTCTTTATCGCGGGTTCGCTTTTCGGCCTCTGTCATTTTCTTCTCTCGATTCAAGATTACCTTTTCGTGTTCAGACTTCAATTCGATGAACTTCTCCTTCGCTTGAAGCATTTTGTCTTTCTTTATTGATTCAGCCTCAGAATTAGCCGACTTTAATATAGATGCGGCATTTTTCTTGGCAGATTTTGTAAGCTGAGAGGCGTTATTCTTCTCTAAATATTTGGCAATAGCAAAACCAATTGCAAGACCAACAATTCCAATAATAATTTGTAAAACTATATTGTGCATTTTAATTCAAAAATTTAACTAGACCATCAAACAATAATCTAGGGTTGATTAAAAGACTCCCTTTTAAAACAGCTAAAATTCAACTAGACTAGGTTACAATATCTCGAGTGAAGATTGTATTCCAAAAGTTAAGTTTCATTCAAAAAAAAAGCCTACATTAATAATGGTATTTTGAATAAACTCCTTAAAAACAAGTTTAGGGCTACTAAGTTGGTCAAGTATCCGCTCAAAGACGGCTCGCTTTTGCAACTATAACTCACCCTTTTTAAAGATGTAACGTTGAGTTTACCAAAAAAATATTAATGTAGGCAGTAACATTTTAAATTTAAAGAACGTTATGATAGATGTTCCTGCAGCAATTGATTCAAAGCTTGCAGCTTATCTTCAACTTGCTGTTTATCAGTTTCTTTATCAATTTCTTTTTGCTCTACCTGAGCGGCAAACTGTAAAGCGCACATGGCTAGTACATCTTGTTTGTCCCTCACGGCATAACTATTCTCAAACCTCTTAATCATTTGTTCTATCTTCTTCGTTGCTAACCTCAATCCCTCTTCTTGCGTAGGGTTAATCGTTAAAGGGTAAACCCTGTCTGCAATGGATAGTTTTATTTTTAATTGGTCTGACATTATTTTAAATTATTCGGAAAGTTGGGTAATGCACTGATCAATTTCCCGAATAAGAGCATTTATTTTGAACTTTGTATCTCGTTTGTATTCTTCGCTGCCAAGCATTGAATTTGCTAATTTTAATGAGTCACATTTCTCTTTCCAACCTTCAATTTCAACCTGAAATTGATCATGTTGTGATTTCAAAAAAGAGAGATCACCTTCCAATTTGGCATTAGCCTGCTTCATTTTTTGATGACTGTGAAGCAATTTGCTAATTCTATTTTCAAGAGAATCAACAATTTCTGAAAGTTGGCTCATTACTATTTATATCAATACTTCTCCTACAAAGTTAACATACCATCCCTAATAAGCCAACTCTTTTCTATAATTTTTTGTAATATTGAAATTCTAATGACAATAAAAGTACATCACTCCTTATTTATTATTCACCTTATTATTGATTTTGTACTATGAATAAACTTGTTCTTGGGCTATTTTTTTTGGGAGTAACGGCCTACAGTCAAAACGAAATTCCAATCAATTATTTTAGCAGTCCTTTAGAAATCCCCTTGGTTCTATCTGGGAGTTTTGGAGAATTACGAAGTAACCACTTTCACAGTGGGTTGGATATTAAAACGCAACAGAAAGAAGGTATTCCCATATATGCATCAGCAGATGGTTATGTTAAAAGAATAAAGGTGGCTCATTATGGCTATGGAAAGGCATTGTATCTAAGACATCCTAATGGATACTCAACCGTTTATGCGCACTTGAAGGACTACGCTGGAGACATTCAAGAATATGTGAAGACGAAGCAATACAATAAAGAAAGTTTTGTGATCGAGCTTTTTCCAGATAACACAGAGCTTCCTGTTATTAAGGGCGATTTAATCGGCTATACAGGGAATACAGGTAGTAGCGGCGGTCCACATTTACATTATGAAATAAGAGATGCGGCTTCTCGCCCAATGAATCCAATGCTGTTTGGCATTGAAGTTCCTGATACTAAGAAACCACTTGTAAAAACAGTATTTGCATACCCGGCCGACAAGGATGCTCAAATAAATCAATCGCAAGGCCCAGTCAAACTTAGGCTTATACTTCAGAAAGACGGATCTTATAAGGCAGAGAATGTTATTGCGTATGGTAAAATTGGCTTTGGAATAGCTACAAACGACCAACAAGACGGTGCTTCCAATATGAACGGAGTTTATCAAATAAAAACTACTTTCAATGGAGCACCTAAATTTGATTTGCGTTTTGAAAAATTCTCATTCGATGAAACTCGGTATCTAAATCGTTTTATTGATTATGGATATTTCAAGAATAATAAAAGTAGGATCCAGAAGCTATTTAGAGAAAGTAATAATCCCTTGAGTATTATTTATCAGGAAAATGATGACGGATATATTTCAGTTGAAGAAGGCTTTACCTCTACTTATACTATTGAAGTTTCTGACTTTAAGGAAAACAAAGTGACCGTCTCTATTCCAATTGAAGGGAAGAAAGTGGAAATAGTCGAACCTAAGGCATTGAAAGAGACCCATGATTATATATATTCAACCCAAGCTACGTCAATTACTAAAGGTAAGTTCAATATCTATATTCCTGCAAATAGTTTGTATGAAAACGTTTATTTGGATATTAGTGTAGAAGGAGATACTTTAAGATTTCACAAAGATACTGTTCCCATACATAAGAACATTACCATAAGTGTTGATGCTTCAAGTTATGACGGCGAAGATAAAGACAAACTGTTCCTAGGCAGGTTAAATTATAAAGGGGAACCTTATTACAATACAACAACAAGAAAAGAGGACAGACTATCCGCAAGAACAAGAACCTTTGGTGAATATGTCTTAGTTGCTGACACCACAGCTCCTTCCATAAAGCCATTAAACTTTGAACAGGACAAGTGGATAAGTAAGAATAAGACCTTAAGAATAAAGATCGAAGATGAACTAAGCGGCATTAGTTCATACAGAGCCACCATTAACGGAAAGTTCATTTTGATGGAATATAATTACAAAAAAGACGTTTTGGTTTATAATTTTGATGATCACGTAGTTGAAAAAACGGATAATAATTTGAAATTAATTGTTGTAGATAATGTGGGAAATAGTGCTACATTTGAAGCGACCTTTTTCAGAAAAAAAACATAACAGCAGCTTTTGAAAACTAAAACTCTACCTCTACTATTTTTCCTTTTTATCGCAACTGGTGCATTATTTGCCCAAAAAGCCACGATTCGAGGAGTTCTTCTTGACGAATTAAATCAGCCCATTTCTGGGGCTAATATTACCTACGGGTCTGAGGGTGTGCTATCTGATTTAAATGGATACTACCTGCTGGAAATACCTTCTAACGAAGAAACTACGATTACTTTTTCGTATGTAGGCCTTAAGGATGTCAAGCTTACAATTAGCTTAAAGCCGAATGCCGATTACGAATTTAACCCAGTAATTAAGTTGGATGTTGAACAGATAGATGTTGTGGAGCTTTCAGCAAAACGAAACAAGCGTGTTGAAGGTATAACTACAATAAGCCCAGAGACCATTAGAAAAATGCCTGGAGCAAACGCAGGAGTTGAAAATCTGCTAAAGTCATTGCCAGGAGTGAGTGGTAATAATGAGTTAAGTACTCAATATGCCGTTCGGGGAGGTAATTACGATGAAAACTTGGTCTATGTGAATGAAATTGAAGTGTATCGTCCGTTCTTAATTAGAAGTGGACAACAAGAAGGATTAAGTTTTGTAAATAGTGACCTTACGTCTAATGTTGATTTTTCTGCCGGAGGGTTTCAAGCAAAATATGGAGATAAGCTATCCTCAGTTTTAGATATTACGTATCGCAAACCTACTAATTTTGGAGCTAGCCTAGACCTGAGTTTGCTAGGTGCTAGTGCAGCAGTCGAAGGAATTTCGAATGATGGTAAACTAACAGGTATCGTTGGTCTTAGATATAGAAACAATAGTCTGTTTGTTAATTCTAAACAAACCGAGACTAACTTTAAGCCTACATTTGCCGATGCGCAAACCTATCTCACCTATAAGTTTAATAACAAGTTTGAATTAGGATTTCTAGGGAATCTATCTATTAATGACTATAGTTACCAACCGTTGACGCGTCAAACTAACTTTGGAACGCTAGTAGACCCAATAGCGCTACTGGTGTTTTACCAAGGGCAGGAAGAAGATCGATATGACACTTATTTTGGTGCATTAAAAGGCACATATGTCCTGTCCGAGAATTATACCGCTAAACTCATTGGTTCTATTTATCAAACCCAAGAACAAGAACACTTTGATATTTTGGCCGAATACAGGCTTGGAGAAGTAAACACCAATATTGGTGATGAGGATTTAGGAGAGGTTGAATTTACCGAAGGAATTGGCTCACAACTTACCCATGCTAGAAATGATCTGGATGCTCTGATTATGAACCTTGAACATAAAGGTAACCTTAGCATTGATGATAATAACATTGAATATGGTTTGAAATACACACGTGAGGATATTAGAGATAGAGTTCAGGAATATGAAATTATTGATTCAGCTGGATTTTCAATTCGACCACCTATTGGAATTTATGGCAACAACCAGCCTTATGAGCCATATACCTCTCCTATTGTTCCTTTTACGGAAATTAGAGCTACCAATGACGTTCAGATAAATCGAATTTCTGGTTACGCGCAATATAGTCGTCAATTAGAACTTTCTAACAGTAAGTTATGGGTAAATGCAGGAGTTAGAGCCCACAACTGGAGGGTAAGCGGGAAAGGAATAACAAGTACCTCTCAAACAGTTTTTAGCCCAAGAGTTCAAGTAACCTTGAAGCCTAAGTGGGAAATGGATATGCTTTTTAGACTTTCTGGTGGATTATACCATCAACCTCCCTTTTATCGTGAATTGAGAGATTCTACAGGAGCGGTGCGTCCTAATGTAAAAGCACAGCAATCGATTCATATTGTTTTAGGTAATGATTATAGTTTCGATTTATGGGGTCGCCCATTTACACTTAATTCTGAATTATACTACAAGAAACTTACAGATGTAAACCCATACAGTCTGGAAAATGTTCGTATACGTTATCGTGCGAATAATAACGCAGAAGCGTATGCATACGGTATTGATGTACGTATGGCGGGTGAGTTTGTGACTGGAACCGAGAGTTGGTTGAGTTTTGGTTATCTTAAAACTGAAGAAAACATCGATAACAGAGGGTATATTTTTAGACCCACAGACCAACGGCTTAAGTTTGGTGTTTTAATTCAAGATTACGTAAAAGTTGTACCTAATCTTAAGGGTTATCTTAATCTAACATATAATACCGGTCTACCTGGCGGTTCACCGAGTTATGCAGACCCATATGATTATCAGCGTCGTTTACCAGACTACAAAAGAGCCGATTTGGGAGTTTCTTATGTGATTGTAGGTCAGGATAACCTTAGGGAAAGTGGCTGGCTTAGTGTCTTTAGAGAATTGACAATTGGCGCAGAAATTTTCAACATTTTTGACGTTCAGAATTCAATTACGAATACTTTTGTAAGAGATATTTACACGAAAGTACAATACTCGATACCAAACTTCTTGACACCTCGTGTATTTAATGTTAGAGCAACAATGAAATTTTAATTTTCGATAAAGTCTTTCAGAAAAGCTATTACATAATCCACTTCATCCTTTCTATTAAAGATGCTAAAAGAGAAACGTATAGATGGTTTTTGTAAATCCTCCTCAGAAAGTATTGCGCTTAATACATGTGACCCCATAGAACTTCCACTCTGGCAGGCACTTCCCTTTGAACAGGCAATACCGTTTAAATCCAATTGAAAAAGCAACAAAGGAGCCTTTTCGGGAGGAATAGGAAGACACACACTCAATACTGTATACGTACTTTTTAAATCATCATTGCAACAACCGTTAAACTTTGTCTGAGGAATAGCTTTTAATATTTCTTCCTTGAAATACCCCTTCAAATCCGTGATATAGGCCTTTTCTTCATCTAAATTCTGATAAGAAATTTTAAGTGCTTCGGCCATACCGGCAATAGTATGAACAGCCTCCGTCCCAGCTCTCATCCCTCGTTCCTGTGTTCCACCAAAAATTAAAGGTTGCACCTTATTTGTCTTTCTAATAAAGGCGAAGCCAGCGCCCTTTGGTCCGTGAAACTTATGTGCTGCGGCAGCTGCAAAATCTATTGGTATCTCTGAAAAATCAAGATCATAATGCCCCACAGATTGGACCGTATCGCTATGAAAGAGTGCATCATTGGCTTTACAAAGCTCAGCTACCCTCTTTAGGTCTAAAATTGTCCCTACTTCATTATTCACATGCATTAATGTGACAAGTGTTTTCTCAGAAGAATTTGATAGCAACCTTTCCAAATGCTCATAATCTATTTGTCCGCTAACGTCAATATCCACATAATCAGCTTTAATATTATGCATTTTCTCTAACTCTTCAATAGTGTGTAGGACCGCGTGATGCTCAATCTTACTAGAAACAATTCTAGTCACACCCAAATCACGAATGCAGCTATTTATAATTAAATTATCAGCTTCGGTACCTCCAGATGTAAAGATAATTTCGGATGCAGAAACGTTCAAATATCCAGCAATTTCCTTTCTTGCATTTTCAAGTAAAGATTTAGAAGACCTTCCATAAGAGTGTGTAGATGAGGGGTTTCCATATTCGTTCTTTAAAGTTTCAGCAATGCAATGAATTACTTCATCTCTAAGTTGCGTTGTGGCCGCATTATCAAAATAAACTTTTCTCATAGGTGGCAAAAATACATATTAATTATTTTTTGAATGCTATTTCAGTTATAAAGAATTGCGTTACTTTGTACTATTGCGAAATTTCATAAAAAGAATGAAAAAGTTATTATTTATTTTTAGTGTTTTAGCCCTTCTATTTAGTTGCGATGATGGCGATATAATTGTAACCTCCTTTGATTTTGAAGAGGCAGATCTTGAAACCTGCGGCGAAGCTGGAAGTTACGTTTTTTTTAAAATTAACAACGATGCCCAAGAAAGTATTTCCCTGCGATTAGGAACAGCGGAAGAATTATTTCTCACAAGTTCTACTGTCCCATATATCCTAGATGGATCATCGAATTTTATAAATTATCGAAAGTACGAAGGTTCGATCTCTTCAAGCTATTTTTGCGCAGACATCCCTCCAACTACACCTTTGGTTACGATAGACTATTTAGGAGCTTCTGGCATAGCTACAATTGTCACTGAAACAACGCTGGATGATAATGATAATATAGAAGAAGTCGATCTAGCCTTGGATACAGATAATGATGATATCCCTAACTATTATGATTTTGATGATGATGGTGATAATGTCCCTACAGCGGTTGAATTAGGGCCTGATCCTTCTAATCCTGCAAACTCAGATGACGATAGTATTCCTGACTACCTTGATAGCGACGATGATAATGATGGTGTTTTAACTCGCAACGAAGATCTGAATGGAGACCTTAATCCTGCAAACGATACCACAGATGGAGTCCCCAACTATCTAAATAACATGATTACCATTGAGACTACTATAAACCAATATCGCGAGCATAGTTATTCTTTAAGTAGTAATATTCAATTGCAGATTGATGACCTGGTTTTAACGAATTCGAATGAGCAAATTACGCAGGAGTTCTTGGATTTAGGAAAACAGGCGAATGTTCGTTCCGGTACCGTTACGATAACACCGGAGTTGTAAGGTTATTTTTTCTTATTCTGAAAAACATACACCTCGGTAGCACCTCGCCCATACTTTTGAAAATTAGCATCGCTATATTGTAGATGTTCATACTGCCTAAAGAGATACTCCAACTCCGCTCGAAGCACTCCAGCGCCTATTCCATGAATAAACACCACTCTTTGTATTTTCTTTTTAATAGCAAAGTCTAATTGTCTTTTAGCAGTGTCGATTTGGATACTAAGCATATCATAATTACTCATTCCTTTGCTTTTTGATACTAATTGATGAATATGCAAATCAACTTCCATAGGAGGCTGCATTCTATCTTTTGCCTTGACAATTGTTAATTTCCCTCTTTTCTTTTCCTCCTTTTCTGAAAGAATTTGTGACATATTTTGTGGTACAAACTCTCTTTTTGATATTTCATCGCTCATTACTACCAATTCAGTAGTATCAAATTTCATTTCAAATCCCTCATCTGTTGAAATCAGAACCCTTTTTATTCCTATTTCCAGCACTATTCCAGATATCACATCATCCAATACCGAAACTCTATCTCCAACCTTCATAATTCATTTTTTATTCTTGTTTATAATAATTCCATCACCTAAATTTATAGTAGGTTAAAAAGCGAAAAACGCCTATTCTCCTACAATTATATCGTTAATTCAAAAAATATTTTTATCTTGTAGTGCAGAAATATAAGCATTATACCCCAAAAAGGGATATTTTATAAACTATAAATTATGAAAAACCTACTACTTTTAGTAGCCTTGTTGCTTTCTTCCTTTGGTGCAATAGCCCAACTTTTTGTTGAACCAAATGGTGCGACTGACTCTTACATTTATGTAAGTGATCAGATACTATTTGTAGAACAGGATATTGAAATGACGGCTAACCCAACAGCTACTTTAAAACCAAGTATTTACTTGCGTGATGGAGCACAGTTAATTCAAGGTGCATCAAGTAGTGATAATAGTGGGAATGGTAAGCTTTCTGTTTATCAAAATGCCCCTGACTCCGACCAATGGACATATAATTACTGGTGTTCTCCTGTAAGTATAACACCTACTGGAGCTGGAGGTGCTGGAAATAAGAATTTTGGAATTTCTCGACTATATCAAATTGATGGAGTTACAGCAGGAACACAAAATATTCCAACAATTTCCTTCGAAGGTTTTACTTCCCCTTCATTGCAAATTTCTAAACGTTGGATATATACAAAGCCAAGAGGTATGGAGGAAGAAGTTGCTTATGTATGGGCCGGTAGTTCAAACACTGTTGCTCCTGGAATGGGCTTTACAATGAAAGGCGTAGACCCTAGTCCAGTTCCTGTAACTGGTTACGAGTATGATTTTAGGGGAAGGCCAAATAACGGTAATATAGACGTTCAAGTATTCAATGGTGAGTGGACGTTAACGGGTAATCCTTATCCATCTGCATTAGATCTTAATCGAGTATTCTGGGATGCAGACAATACAGAGATTATGCAATTTAGATATTGGGACGAGGATAAAACCAAAGATTCTCATCTTTATACTGAAAACGCTGGAGGATATGGAACTTGGGTTCCTGGACTGAGCGACCCAAATAGTATTTCAACTGACCCTGGATTTGAGCCTGGACTATATACAGTACCAACATTTTCAATTTATAATGCAGGTGGTACTGGTGTTCCAGATCCAACAGCAGTTACACCAGGTATGTACAACAGACGCTTCGCCCCTATAGGTCAAGGTTTTCTTGTTGAAGCCACCGCAACTGGAACGGTTCGATTAAAGAACTCACATAGAAGATATATTAAAGAAGGAACTGCCAACCATTCGGAGCATAGATTACAAGGAGATACACAAACCATGATAGACCCTGGAACGGGAAGACCTATAGCTATTGGTTCTCCTAGCCTTTCTAGAAATATTCTTCCTCAACTACGTATTAATACAACTTTTGGAACAACGAACACTAGACAAGTATTGCTGGCCTTTTCCGAAAATAGTACAGATGGATTTGATCGTGGTCTAGATGCTAGCAGTCCAATGGACGGTACTTCAGAAGCTTATTTGCCAGTTGGACTCGAGCTAGTGAACGAGCCTTGTGTAATTTCTACACTTCCATTCAGAAGAGAAAAACACATTCCAATATCTTTTAACTTAGCAGAGCAGGGTCAAGTTATTATGTCTGTGGTAGAGCAAATTGAATTTGATAACAACATAGCTTATCTTTGGGATAGTTTAGAGCATACGTTTCAGCAAATTTCTAATGGTGGTGGGGTAGTGAGGCCTAATGAGGCATCAGTGATGCTAGACGCGGGCGTTTATGAGAATCGATTCTTTATCGTATTTAAAACTTTCCGTGAAATGCAAGCTGATTCTCCATTGCAAACTAAGAAAGATGAAATCTTAGCATCTGTTGATGTATTCCAAAATAATCCTATTAAGCAGTTAGAAGTTGGAAATCCAGAAGGTTATGAGATCAAGTCGGCCAACATCTTTGATATGTCTGGGAAACTTGTTTTTAGTGAATCCAATCCTGGAAATAGTACTAGACTTACATTCCCTACCGGAAATTTAAGTGAAGGTATTTATCTTGTTATGTTAATTACTAACGAAGGCGTTACTATAGATCATAAAATTACAGTACGGAACTAAAGTTTATGAGTTTAAGGTTGAAAAGATGACCTTCATTCAATACATGTACAAACTAAAAAAACCGTGATGACAGAAATGCATCACGGTTTTTTTAGTTTATATAATATTTCCTACAATTGAACAGAACTACTATCCTCTAACGTTTGATTCAATTTTATAATTCTCTAGTGAGACTTATGTTCATTTGGTCCAAAAGTTTCTCATAACTACTATATATTATAAAGGAAGATATTGGACAATAAAAAACCTGCCATATTTAAAGGCAGGCTTTTTTAACAACTTAATGTGTTCAATTACCAAATTAGTTCTTATCTAAAGGCCAACATGCCAAAGATTAGTATCATATACATACCAAGTAATACAATTGTCATGATTCCCCAAATTTTAAAGAAAAGCATCAATGAATGCAGGCTTTTTTCTAAAATGCCTCCATCATTTTTTTGGTTAGCTTGTCTCATTTTCATTCCGAAATTGAATAAAAAATACGAAAAGGCACCATATATTAGAGCCAATACAACATAAATTGCCGCTATAGTTCCGCCTCCAAGTGGCATTGCACCTCCAAAAGCACCTCCAAATTCGTCGGGAGAAAAAGCGCTAAATACAATTCCAACAAAAATAGAAGCGATCAACATTAATCCTGACATTACAAATCCAATTATACCAAGAATAAAAGCCCACTTTCCAGCAGATTCCAAATATTCTTTAGAGGAAGTAGTAAGCTGCATTTCAAAATTATCAAACTGCGAATTCTTTTCCGTCATAACATTGATTAATCTTCAAACTCAATTAAAGTCTCTGTTATAATACGCACACAATCTAACAACTGCTCTTCATTTATAACCAGTGGTGGAGCAAAACGAATTATATTACCATGTGTAGGCTTTGCTAATAAACCATTATCTCTAAGCCTTAAACAAATATTCCAGGCCGTATCACTGTCTTCAGAATCATTGATCACAATAGCATTAAGCAGACCTTTACCTCGTACCTGGGAGGTTAGATTACTTGTTTCAATATATTTTCCTAATTCACTTCGGAAAAGTCCTCCGAGGCGATCGGCATTAGCCGCAAGTTTTTCATCTCTCACCACTTCCAATGCCGCCATTGCAACTGCCGCAGCTACAGGGTTTCCTCCAAAAGTTGATCCATGATTTCCTGGTTTAATAACATCCATTATGTGATCATCTGCCAAAACAGCAGAAATAGGATAAGCTCCACCACTAAGTGCCTTACCTAAAATTAAAATATCTGCTTTGATATTTTCATGATCAATTGCAAGTAGTTTACCTGTTCTAGCAATACCTGTCTGTACTTCATCTGCAATGAATAAAACATTGTGTTTTTTGCATAAGGCTCTGGCTTTACTAAGATATCCTTCAGAAGGTACATAAACGCCAGCCTCTCCTTGAATTGGCTCTACTAGAAACCCAGCTATATTACTGTTTGAAGCTAGGATCGCCTCTAAAGCTTCAATATTGTTGTACTCAATTTTAATAAATCCATTTGTATAAGGGCCAAAGTTCTTACGAGCTACTGGATCATTCGAAAAAGAAATAATGGTAGTCGTTCTTCCATGAAAATTATTCTCACAAACAACTATCTCGGCTTGATTTTCTGAAATTCCTTTCTTTTCGTATGCCCATTTTCTACATAGCTTTAACGCAGTCTCAACTGCTTCAGCACCCGTATTCATTGGCAACAATTTATTATAACCAAAGTATTCACATGCAAATCTCTCATATTTACCTAACATATCATTATGGAAGGCTCGAGATGTAAGGGCAAGAGTTTCAGACTGCGATTTAACAGCGTTTACAATTTTAGGGTGACAATGCCCTTGGTTAACTGCGGAATAGGCAGAAAGAAAATCATAATATTTCTTTCCTTCAACATCCCAAACGTAAACACCTTCTCCCCTAGCAAGTACTACAGGTAATGGGTGGTAATTGTGCGCTCCGTAATTGTTCTCTAAATCAATCGCCTTTTGCGATTGTGTTTTTTCTGCTACTGACATAACATAAAATTTAAAAATTAATTTCTGAAATTCCTTCTATACCTTTATTTTTTCGAAGCGTCGAAAATTCAGCGGAGGAGAGAAATCATCCTTGAGCGCAAATTACTAAATATTCGTCAGTTTTTTTTTCTATTCAGTCCAAAAAATCATCCCTTCTTTGAGGCGATTGAAGAAACTTGTAACTCAAGTCGTTTCATCTCTCGAAGTAATGCGTTTTTATCCATTTGCATCCAACTAAAGAGCTTCAAGTAACTTGACATCAATAAGAACACAAAACCACCAGCTCCCCATTTAATGAGCTTATTTGTCTCGTCAGCATCTAAGAATTGAACCAGACAATAAATGAATAATATAAAACTTATCAGCTGTACAAGATTCATCATAATTATAAGCCATCTGTTTTTCGTAACGAAGAGACCTCCTACCATCTCAAGTAGGTTTTGCTCGTCTAAAGAATCATAGAACTCAGCCTCCTCTTTGGTCAATGATTCTTTAATTAATTCATCTATTTCTTCCATGTTATTTTTCATAATTCTTTTGTTTTAAAATTGTTTTTAGCTTTTCTCGTGCATTGAACAGGCGAGATTTAATCGTTCCCTCTGGAACATTTAAAATTTTACTTACTTGCATTATCGATATTTCTTCTAGATAAAAGAGGTTTAACACTATGCGACTTCGCTCTGGAAGTTTCTTGATTGCCTTTTTTAGAGTTTCCTCTAAATTTTCATGAGCATCAAAGTTATTGTCATTAAGAGTAATAGAATTGTTATCATAATATTCTTCTAAATTTTTAATTTCACGATTGTTCTTTCGAAGCAAGTCAATCGACTTTCTAGTTACTATTGACAAGGCCCAGCTACCAAAGCTCAAATCATCCTTTAAACTACCGATTTTCTTTATAATAACTGGCCAACAATCCTGAACAACATCTTTGGAGGTGTCTAAATCTTTAGTATACCAATATGCTTGCCTGCATAACTTTTTATGCCATCTTTTTACAAGAAGTGCCATAGCTTTATTATTACCCGATCGAGTTTGCAATACCAGCCAAGAGTCAACTATTTTATTCTTATTAGTCATACTGTCTTCTACCCTATTGACGTTCTAATTTTAAAAAGGTTCAGGTTATTTTTTGTTTTTATAAGATAATGTTCTTTAAATATATTTTGCTATTCTTATCTTGTTGCTTTGGGAATAAGAAAGGCAAATAGAATAATTGCTTGAGAATCTTGAAATAATTGATGCAGGTCAAAAGGAAAATCTAATACAAAAGCAGTTGACAGAAGAGTTGTTTTATTTACAATAAAGTTCCATGTAATTTAGCCACAATGCAAACTACAAAAAAGCGTAAGGCTTATTTTGAAGGGAGCGTGATTTCATTTTCTAAATGAAGTGTCTTTTAGGATTTTATTATTTGCGTAATTGACATAACAACATGTTTTAAGGATAGACTTGAATTATTCTTTCTTTGGGAGAGAAATCATATTATTTGGGCTGTTTAACAACATTAAATTAAAAACTCCTTAAACTTCTGTAAGCTTCCCCTAATTAGGACTGTTTAAATTGATAAAACTTCCATAAAGTTATGGTTTTTAATTCCAATGGGGCTAGAGTTCCATTGGAATTAATTTTTGCATACGCTACTGGGGGA